>Ga0209641_10000650_pt1 | contig 32252 bp, 51 predicted proteins | sample RifCSP16_1_FD_184022 | JGI IMG/M metagenome (GOLD analysis project Ga0209641, IMG submission 184022) | Soil microbial communities from Rifle, Colorado - Rifle CSP2_sed 16_1 (SPAdes) (version 2) | ecosystem: Environmental > Terrestrial > Deep subsurface > Rock core/Sediment | place: Rifle... | reverse complement strand
CTGGCCAACGACGTGGACCGGATCGAGGGGTTCATCGAAGGCAACCTCAAGCCTGGAGAGAAGTTGCAAGACAACCGCGTCGCGTTCTCCTGGCGCAAGTCTGAGGCTGTTGTAATCGTGCCCGAGCTAAAACCTGACGCACTGCCGGAGAAGTTCCAGCGCCGCACGGTGGAGGCCGACCGGGCGCTGCTCAAGGAAGCGATCAAGGGAGGCGAGGCCATCGAAGGGGTGACGCTGGAGGCCCGGCTGAACTTGCAGGTGAAGTGATGCGTTTCCATTTTTTCCACGACTGGTCTGACTGGGGCGACGTCCTGGTGTTCAACGCCCCCTACGACTCCCACCTGCTCCAGGCCCGCAAGTGCCTCGACTGCGGGGCCGCGCAGTTCCGCACCGCTGCTGCGGCGGCGCGGTGGCCAGGCATGACGCGGTGCGGCACCCTGACCGAGGAGAAGCTCCGCGCCGTGAATATCTGGGACGACTTTGTAATGGAAAAGGAGGCTCCATGACCCATAACCCCACCGCCTTCCCCGATGGCCAGGGAGGGGGATGGTGAAAATCCAGCCGGAGCAGTACCTCCCCACCTGGTTCATGGTGCAGTACGTGGCCTGTGCGGTCTGGTACGTCGTTCGGGAAAAACCCTGGATGGGATTTTACTGGCTGCTGGCCACCGGCCTGACCTACATCGTCACGTTCAAACTCAAATAGGAGGATCGAAAATGGAAACCGAAACCCCGAAGCCGCCCAAGCCTTTTGTTTCCGTCGCCCAGCGGGAGCGGTGCCTCCGCCTCGTCGCGGATGGGAAGATGTCCAAGGCGCAGTTCGACGCCGCCGACGCCGTGACCCGGCACAACGAACTCCCCGAGCGGCTGCACCCGAAAGCCCAGTGACCGACTTCCTCCCCACCCCTGCTCCCGCCGCCCCGGTGCGGACCAAGGCCTGCGACGGCTGCGGGAAGATGGTGCCGATCACCGAGCGCAAGTACGAGACCGGCCTATGCCTTGGCTGCCAAAAAACGGCTGAGGACTTCTTCGGGGTCGCGCCGGATCAGGCCGGGATCGCGGTGCTGGCGAAGAAGAAAAGCCTACACTACTTCTCCCCTGAGACGACGCTGATGCAGCGTGACCGCGTCCGGCGGATCATCCTGGCCACTATGCGCACGCTGCCCAATGCCACGAAGGCGGAGCAGGACGACGCAGAGGTGCTGCGCGCGAAATACCCGGACCTTGGGAAATCCCCGCTTTCAACATTTCAACCACAAGCCGACTTCCTGGAGGGCCTACCGTGAAACTGTTTTTAGTTAAACGAATTGAAGACGCCGATTGGGATGAATATCAAGGACGCGTGATCCGCGCGGAGACGGAGGAACGGGCGCGCCAGATGGCAAGCGAAAGCGCCGGCGACGAAGGACGCGAGTGCTGGATCAGCAATGAACAAACGATCTGTCAAGAGCTTTCTGCGGACGGTGTTGAAGAAATAATTATCAGCGATTTTCACGCAGGATAGGAGATACTATGAGTAATCGAGATTGGTTCTGGTTGATAGTTGCGATCATTTTCTCAATAGGAATATGGAGGCATGGGTTATGAGCCGAATACGCGAACTGCAAAACCGCGCCGCCCTGGCGCTGCAAGCCCTGGACGGCGGGAACTACCCCGAGGCCCGCCGGCTGCTGCTGGAGGACGCGAAGAACCTGATGCCGAAAGCGACGGTGGATCTCTCCTCGCCCTACGCCGTAACCGAACTCCAGGTCGAGTTCCAGTCCATGCGGCGCCGCTCCGGCAACATCCCCGCCGCCATGTGCATCGTAGCTCCGCAGAAGGACAAGCCCGGGGCCTTCCGGTTCCACTTCTCCGGCCACGAGGCGGTGGTTCGGATCCTCCAGGGTAAGGCCGGGCTCAAGGTGGCGGAGGTTCCGAGCCCAGCGCCCACCCCGGATCTGGACGGCGACGGGCTCCCCAGTCGAAAGATCAACGCCGTTCCTCCCGAGGACGTTCAGCCGGTGGACGAGCTGGCAGCGAAGCGCGCCGAGCTGGAGCAGCAAGTGCGGAGGATTTCCCATGATTGATCCGTTACTTGATCCGTTACTTCAGAAGGCTATTGCGGAGAAGGAGGCCAAGGACAAGGAGCAAGCTGCCGAAGCCCTGCGCCGGTATGGCAATACGCTCCGCAAACTGTTGGGGGACGAGACTTTTGAACTTACCCCGGATGGGCCTTCTATCCCCCTTTATAGCGAAGTTGTCCGGCGTATTCCAGGGGTTCCTGACCCCATGACCTGGCCGAACCAATATGCCATTATTTATCGCCATGTTGTCCAAGCGGCTGTTGAACGGTTCATTTCTCGACATGGAATAACTTTAGAAAAACAGAAAAAAGTACGATTAAAAAAACTCGACCGTGCTACCGCCGCTGCAGTCCTTCGTGAACGCCGTAAATATTTTTATCCCTCAACCCAATAACCGAAAGGAACCCGATGCCTACCCTGGAAAAGTTTACCGAAACCCTGCCGTGCAAGCTCACCGAGGAGGAGCTGCTGGCCAAGGGAAAAACCCTGTCCGAACTATGCGAGGAGATCGCCAAGGTCGAGGACGAAAAGGCCGCCAGCTCAAAGCACTTTAACGGGATCATCGGCGACCTGGAAACCCGGCGCGCGGAGCTGGCCCGGCAGGTGCGGAGCGGGCTGGAGAGCCGCCCGGTGGATTGCGCCGACGAGGTGATCCGCGACGACAAGACCGTGGTCACGCTGCGCCTGGACACCAACGAGAAGATCCGCAGCCGCCCGGCCCGTGAGGACGAGCTGTACAAGGCTCCCAGCCTGTTCGATGCCGAGGGCAGCGACCGCCCCATCGGCCGCGATACCGAGCCCGAGCCCCCGAATACCACGCCCGAACCGCCCCCGACCGTTGGCCCCACCCACGAGCAGTAACATGGACCGCAGCCTTCCCCAGCCCCCGGTTCAGGTCCGCGCCCTGCGGATGCTGAACCGGTACTTCCCATCCAGCATGGAGCGGGCGTTCATCGTCCGCTGGCTGGAGCCCAGGGCAAAGAAGGCGGAGGCGCGGGCATTGGCCAAGGCCCAGAACCGACTGGCGCCCTGGGAAGCAGCGAAGGAGGCGAGGAAGCGGGAGGCCAAGTCCGCGCGGGTGCGCTGCGATGCCGCCTTCTCGATCTACGTCCGCACGATCAATACCCAACCTGGAACAGACGGGGAGCGGTGGGGGCATTGCGTCACCTGCCCAACTTCGACGCCCGCCAAGCGGATGGCCGATCTCCAGAACGGGCACTGCATCAAGCGGGGATTTTATGGGACCAGATACAAGGTCGAGAACTGCAACCCACAGTGCCGCACCTGCAACGATCCGCGGCGCGGTAACGGCCGCGTCCCGCTGCACGAGGCCTACATCGAATTGAGGCACGGGATCGGAACGATGGAGCGCCTACGCGCCCACGCGAAGATCAACCCCAGGAAGCCAACCGAGGACGGGTTCCGGGAAATGGAGGAGCGGTTCAAGCGGCTGACGGCGGAATATTTGGCGGCTGAGAGCCGGATCAAAGGGGCGACGACATGACCATGCAAGCAGGACAAGGCGCGGATCTCCTCCAGGGGGTTTACCAGACGCCGCTGGATCTCCTTCTCCCGATTAATCGCCGCTGGCCGATCTGCTTCGACCTCGCGGCTCACCCAAATAACCAGGTGGTACAGCGCCTCGGAGGCCGTTCGGGATATTTTTACTCCGAGGCCGAGGACGCCCTTCTCCAATCATGGACCAAGGAAAACCGCAACATTGACCCTCGCGGCTTTTGCTGGCTCAATCCTCCATTTGATAGCCTTGGAAGGTGGACGAAGAAGGCCGAGGTCGAGGCCAGCAAGGACGGCAGGTTCATCATGCTGCTGCCAGCCGCTACCGGAGCCGCGTGGTTGGAACCTTGCAGGCGCCTGGCGCAGATCGTGTTCCTGGTCGGCCGGCCCGTCTTCGGGTTCTTACACACCAAGAGCGCGACCCCGGACAAGAACGGAAACATCCGATACCGCGTCGGCGATCCCAATACCGACCCATACCCGAAGGACTTGCTGCTTGCCGTATTCGGCGAAGGCACCGGCGTAAGCTGGTGGAAGTGGAAACCATGAGCCGTCTAAAATTCTGGCTCCGCGTGTCCCAGTGGCTCCCGGTCCTTCTGTTTGTCTGCTGCGGGGTGTGCTGGATGTGGAATCAAAATTGAACCGATGGAGGAAACGTGATTTATCAGGTCGAGCCGTGGGAAATTTGGCCGCGCAAGGAAACGCCCGGCTATCAGCGCGGAAGCCCATTTCGCTCTGGCTATCAGGACACGCTGAACCGTCTGGACAAAGAACTTCGCCATTTGGGCGCGCGCGAAGTGGTGATCCAGGTCCGCACGAAGCGCGAAAATATCCGGCTCGACGGACAGATCCGAAGCGATGCCACAATGACACATCCCGGCGTCATAATCGCATTCAAGCGCCACGGAAAACACCCCATGTCGATGGCCTGCGATGCCTGTCGTGGGTGGCAGGATAATCTCAGGGCCATTTGCTTCACGTTGGAGCGCTTGCGCCTCGCTGATATTTATGGCGTGACAAGTTCCGGCGAGCAGTACCGGGGTTGGGAAGCACTCCCTCCTCCGGGCGCACAGCCGATCCGCGCCATGACGAAGGAACAGGCAGCCGACCTGATCGCCAAGCTGAGCGGCATCCCGCAAGATTTAATCCTCGGAGACAAGGACGTGCGCGTGGCGGCGGTGCGGGTAGCGAGGGTAAAGGTCCACCCCGACAAGGGCGGAAGTGCTGCGGATGCGGCGGAAGTTTCGGTGGCGGCGGATCTGCTAGAAAAGGCGAAGCCATGAGTAACCCCGAAGGGCTGATGCCGTGCGAACGGTGCGGGAACAGAATCGAACTGTTTAGCTCTGTCGAGACGCACGGTTGGCAATGCACGGAATGTCCGATGCAATGCCGCCCCAGGTTTGATACGCCGGAAGAGGCCATAGCCCACGCCAACCGCCGCCCCCCACCCAAATCCTTGAGCTTTGAAGAGCGGGAGAAATACGCCTGCGATGTCTGCGGAAATGTTCCCAACCTAGATGGTTTAATTGAACACGGTAGAGGGTGTTATACGCAATCCGAAAATGGTGGGGGGACATCATTCGTGGAATTTGCTAAACCAACCCCCCCACCCGTCCCCCAGGCTGTGCCGGAGGGGGTGATGAGGGATGCGGAAATATTGGAGAAATATTATTCTGATTTGCCGGGCGGGAATGAGGCCAGGGCCTATCGTCTCGCCGCCTGGGTGAAGGCGCAAGGAGGGAAGGGGAATTTCGGGGAGCCCGCCAAGGCCGCCCATGCGGGAGGGGATGGGAAGTGAAGCCGTTGGCCCTCGATTTGGCATGTGGCAAAGGCGGCTGGTCACTTGGCCTTCTCGCCACCGGCTGGGATGTGATCGGCGTAGACATCGAGGACATGGGCGGCTATCCAGAAAAAGCGAAACTGGTTATTGCCGATATCTTGGAAATCGCGAAAGACCCCAAGGCGTTTTTCCCCGGCTTGAAATTCGATTTGGTAGTGGCATCGCCGCCATGTCAGGAATTCAGTTACCGATCATTCCCTTTCAAGCGGTGTCGGTACCTGCGGGATAACGTCCCGCCCAATACTGATATTTGGAGGGCTTGCGAGAAAATCGCAAAGGAGCTGGGAGCGCCATTGATCTTGGAAAACGTGAGAGGCGCGGTCAGGTACATAGGAAAACCGCAAGGGAAATTCGGCCCGTTTTATCTGTGGGGTGATGTGCCGGTGCTTTTGCCGGACGGGAAACCGCAGAAAGGATTCGGAAGGACGCCGGATAAAAGCGCGAACCCCTCCGATCCGTGGGGAGGATTTGGCGGTTCGAGTTATCAATCCCGAGGCAAGCGCGGGCCGCTGAATCAAAAACGGATCTTCGCTGGCGAGTACGAACGGGAAAGCGGATTGAAACATTCCAGGCCGGCAATGACGAAGCAACGGGATTCGTACAAGCGCGTGGTGGGCTCGGAAAAATACCGAATAACCCATTCAAAAGATGGGCACAAAAGGATCGGCGGAGCATCCGATGTTGGGGCGAAAAGATCTTCCGCCCGCAAGGAATGGTCCGCCAAGGCCGCCATGATTCCCTACGAATTGAGTTTTCATATCGGGGACTACTTCCACCCAAACGGGACATACCGGAGATCCAAATGAAGCACCCCTCCAATCTCTCCATCCGCGCCGATAACCTAATCCGTGATGTCTCCGCTATCCTGACCGCCCTGCTCCATGGCCGGGACACTTGCAGCGTCCGCCTCCACGTCACCTTGGCGCGGGATCGTAAGCCTACCTTTACTCTGGTGGTGGATGACAATGTCTGAGATCGTGGAAGTGAAACCGCCTTGGCGTGTATTCTGGCTCATACTCTTGATTTTCTTTTTGACCTGGTTTCTTGCTGGATTCGTGGTTGCGGCTTGGCACGACGTGGCCATCGAGCGCGAGTTGACAAAGGCCGACAGCCTCAACACCGCAGAGATCGTCACCGCGAACCTGCTGGGCTGGGAGCAGCAACGCACGGAGCGCAAGCGGTACGCCTGGGTCCAGGAGAGCCTCACCGTCTTGGTGCAGGAGCGCAGGTGGAACCGGATCAGGATCGATCCCCGCGCCACCCCGAGGCGGAAGCTGTGACCGCGCCCAAGCACGAGCGCGCTGGCCGGGCCTGGCTGTTCAAGGCCAAGGTGCGGGTCCGCTTCGCCCTGGCCTGCCTGACCTCCCGCCATGTCGTCATCGCCTGGTCCCCGCGCCTCGGCGGCCCCGACTCCATCGGCTACGTCGGCCTCGACCAGAAGCTGCTCCACCAGGCGGAGAGTGCGCACGGGTTCCTGATTGGCCGCTTCGTGCTGGAGGCGAACGTGCGCGCCCTGTGCGGCGAGGGGGAGCCGTGAGCGCCCGGCCCGCGGTTTTGCTACCTCGCTACTCGCCGGCGCGTCCAGCCCGGCGCCAGGAGGGCCCGTGCAACCGATAGACCCCGCCAATCTGTACCCTGGCTTCGCCAAGCCCCTGACGGCCTTCATTGCCGACTGGAACCACGAGAACCCGCCGGATCACCAGGTTGGCCTCTTCGAGGGGCGCCGGTTCCCAGGCCGCCAGCTAGAACTGTGGAACGTCGGCCGCGTCACGCCTGGACAGGCCTGCGTCCACGACGGGATCGCGCGCCCGCTCCATACCTGCCCCATCCACCCCCTGGGCCGGGTGGTTACCATGTCTCCTCCAGGGATGGGCTGGCACGAGTTCGGGCTGGCCGCCGACGTGGTCTTCGACTCCGATCACCGCAAGCCCGCGCTCCAGGCCTCGTGGGATGCCCGGTTCCCGTGGGATCGCCTCGGCAAGTGCGGCCAAGACCACGGCCTGGAGTGGGCGGGGGCATGGAAGGTCTTCCGCGAGAGCCCGCACTTCCAAAAAAAGTTCGGACTCCAGACCACCGAGGCCGCGGCAATTTACCACGAGGGCGGAGCCGAGGCCGTGTGGAAGGCCGCCACCAACGAGCTGCTGCTGGCAGGATAAACCGCGCCGGCGGGTTCCGGCATAGCAAGGACCAGACCAATGAACCTATTTCTCGGCAACCTCTCCTGGGACGCGGACAACGAGGAGCTGCTGCGGCACTTCTCCGGCTTCGGCCCGATCAAGTCCGTGAAGATCATGACCGACCGCGAGACCGGCAAGCCCCGCGGCTTCGGGTTCGTGGAGTTCGAGAACCGTGCCGACGGGGAGAAGGCCGCGCAGGCCACCAACGGCGTTGAGTTCATGGGCCGTTCCCTCGCCGTCGAGGAGGCCAAGCCCAAGGAGAGCAGGCCGCGCGGTAACGGAGGGGGAGGAGGCTACCGAGGGTTTCCAGAACCAGATTTCAGGAACGACCGAGGCGGCGACCGCGATCGTGGCCGCCCATATCGGTGATCCTTACGGCCTCGATTAGCCTGCCAAGTGGGAAACCACTAGACAACCCAAAAACCTGGCATTATATTCCGAGGAAACGGAACGGAGAAACTATGGCCAACAGAAAAAAAATCCGGACGGACAACGCTCACGCCCTGGCCCTGGTCAAAGACTTCCGGGCCATCGTAGCCCGGAAACATCTCACCCATGAGAACGCAGCCAGGGAAAGCGGTTTCAATCTCAACACCGTCGGCCGCTGGCTGCGCGGTGAGCACCTGCCTAAGAATCGGCAGATGCAGGACGCCCTGGAGAAGTTCAACCTGCAGCATACCGGGCCGGTGGTCGCATGAAAATAGTGGAGCGGAAAATATCAGAGCTGCGGCCGGCGGAATATAACCCCCGGCGCCTCACCCAGAAGCAATACAAAAGCCTTCGGGAATCTATGGAGGAACTGGGCCACCTGGGCGTTGCGGTGGTGAACCAGCACAAGGGCCGGGAAAATGTGATCATTTCCGGCCACCAAAGGATCAAGATCGCCCGCGACATGGGCCACAAGGTTTTCCCCTGCATCGAGGTATCCTTCCCACCCGAGCAGGAGAAGCGCGCCAACCTCCGACTGAATAAAAACCAGGGCGAGTGGGACTTCGACATCCTAGCCAACGAGTTCGAGCTGGAGGAGCTGGCGGCCGTCGGCTTCGACGAGAAGGATCTCAAGATAGGCGTGGAGCTGGACGCCGAGCGACACGAGGAGGAGGAGGTCCATCTTAAACCGTTCAAGCGCACCCACGTCCTGTTGTCCTTTTCCCCCGAGCTGATGATCGAAATACAGGACAAGCTGGACGCCATCCGCGGGGTGGAAGGGGTGGAGCTTGAAATCGGTTCAAATTGAGAACAGTTTTTTTCAGGACAAAATAGCGTTGCGGGTCAACCACCTCCCGAAGAAGGAGGCGGTCAAAGTGCTCGACTGCTTTTCGGCGGACGGCCTGATCTGGCAGGAGGTGAAGAAGCGAAGCAAGGCCAAGATCCAGGTGCTCCGCATCGAAAAAGAGAAAGGAAAAAAAGGGGTCTACCTGCCGGGCGACAACCTGAAATACCTTTCGACCCTTGACCTCTCAGCCTTTGACGTAATTGACCTCGACGCCTTCGGCGTTCCCTTCGAGCAGCTCCGGATTCTATTCGATCGGAAATTTTCCGGTTCGGTGTTCGTGACTTTTATCCAGTCGATGTTCGGACAGCTTCCGATCGCAATGCTGGAGGAGTGCGGGTTCACCAGGCGGATGGTGGAGAAAGTCCCGAGCCTGTTTTCCCGGTCCGGCCGGGATCACCTCCTGGCCTATCTTTCCAGGCATGGGGTGGACCTGGTCCAAATAATCAGTATTTCCCGGAAACATTACCTCCATTTTCTGGCATCCGTAGCCTAAAATGCCGAATTTGGCGCAATTTCGCCATAAAAATATCTTTTAATTGTGTTGCTATTTGGGCTGTCATTTGATACCCTTATACCAGGCCCAGCAATTCCGCGAGGCCTAAACGAGGAGCCCAAGATGGCAGCCAATATCGACAGCATGTTTTACGTGAAAGAGAAACCCTGGCACGGACTCGGCGTCCGGGTCGAGAACGAACTGACCAGCGCGGACGCCATCACGGCCGCCGGGCTGGATTGGACAGTCTCGAAGCACCAGAACCTCCACCCCATCACCGCGAAGCCCACCGGCTACAACATGATCATGCGCGACGACACCCAGCACATTTTCACCGCCGGAGTCTCCGACGGGTTCAAGCCGTTCCAGAATGTGGACGCCTTCAAGCTGGCCGACGACATCGTCGCCACCGGCGAGGCCAAATTCCACACGGCCGGCTCCCTGGGAAAAGGCGAGAAGGTGTGGATGCTGGCGAAGCTGCCGAAGGACATCCGGATCAAAGGGACGGACGACGTCACCGAGCAGTTCCTCCTGATCGCCAATGGCCACGACGGCTCGGCGGCCTTGCGGGTTCTGCTCACCCCGATCCGGGTCGTTTGCCAGAACACCCTCCACGCGGCCATCTCCTCGGCCAAGGTCGCCGACGTCTACTCGGTGATCCATTACGGCGAGAACACCGCGCGGGTCGACAAGGCGCGCAACATCCTCAAGCTGGCGTCCAAGCGGTTCGAGGAGGCTGGGGACATCTACAACAACCTGGCCACCGTGGTGATGCAGCGCGTGCAGATCGAGGCCATCCTAAACTCCCTGGTCCCACTCCGGGACGAGGGCGACGACGAGGACAAGACCTTCCGCCTCGCGCACCACGAGAACATCCTGGCCCTGTTCGAGGACAACGACCGCAACACCTTCCCGGAAATCCGCGGCACGGCCTGGGCGTTCTACAACGCGATCACCCGGTACGTGGACTTCCACAAGCAACCCTTCGGCAACATGGAGAAAGTCGCGCCCATCGCCAACCGCGCCTCCTCCATCCTGTTCGGGGCGGACGCCAGCTTCAAGCGGCGCGCCCTGGACCTGACCTACGCCTCCGCTCTCTCAGCCTAAGCCGAAGGCAGCGGGGGAGGGAGCCCTCCTCCGCTGGAAGGCCCCCGGCAATTCCGCTGGGTCTGGTCCTAAGTCCAGAAGGAGAACCACCATGATCAACGGCATCGAAGTCACCGAGGTCAAAGTCAACCCCATCCCGAACCAGGCGCCAGACGCTCAGGTACGCGCCTTCGCGCGGGTCGTATTCAACGGCGCGCTGGTGGTCAACCACCTCCGGGTCGTCCGGGGCAAATTCGGCCCGTTCGTTTCCTGGCCATCCCACTTCGACAAGGCCGCGCAAAATGGCTTCCAGATGGTCCACCCCATCACCAAGGCCCTCCAGGAGGAGGTCGCGGTGAAGGTCCTGGCGGCATGGAGCGAGCTGGAGATGGCCCATGCGTAACCGAACCAGCAGCACCAGGCCGAACCTTTACGGCATGGGAATGGCCATCCTTTCCCAGTCCATTGACATGGGCAAACCGGCGGCTCAGGAACCTGAGCCGGCCGCGCCGACCTCTCCGGCGGTTCTCCCATTCTGCTTCGGCTGCGGGAAAAAGAAAACCCAACACGAGGAGGAGGGCCGGAAATACTGCTCCACCTGCTGGACATTCCGAAACGGCGGCCGGATGATACCAGTCGGAGGCCGGTCATGAGCCCTCCACTATGGCGTGCAGCGAACTTCTGCATACTCCACCGGGCCAGCGATCACGTCTTGATCATGGACCAAGGCCCATGGGACCAGCACCCCACCGTGACCAACGACGCCGAGGGCGTGGTCGCTCGGCTATTCCAGTTCGGCCACCTCAAGGCTGGGCAGCGGCTTTTCTACTACGACAGCGAGAACAGCCTGGATGAAATCGTGATCAAGGACAGGAAGTTCCACAGCTTCGCACCAGGACCATCAAAAGCTATTTTTGAGGACAACAAAAAAACCGCCTAAGTCATTGGCATATAAAGAGAAGGAGCGAAAAGACATGAACGACACAGCCATACGATGGACCGAGAAAACCTGGAACCCTTGGAGCGGCTGCACCAAGGTTTCCGCCGGCTGCCGGCATTGTTACGCCCTCACCCTGGCGGAAGCGAAGCGCGGCACCCCAGCATTCCCCAAAGGGTTCGACCTGACCATGCGCCCGCACAAGCTGCGCGAACCTTTCGCCGTCAAAATTCCGTCCCTGATTTTCGTTAACTCCATGTCGGACTTCTTCTTGGACCAGGTCACAGACCAGGACCGGGACCGCGCCCTTGACGTAATCGAGGCCACGCCACAGCACGAGTACCAGGTCTTGACCAAGCGCCCGGAAAATGCCCTCCGCTATTCCAGGCGCCGCCCCTTGCCTGGTAATTTTTGGATGGGGGTCTCCATCGAGAACCAGAGCACGGCTGGCCGCTTGGACGTCCTCAAGGAAATCGAGGCGGGGATCCTGTGGGTATCGGCGGAACCTCTCCTCGGCCCTCTCACCCTGGACCTATCCGGGGTCTCCTGGCTCATTACAGGCGGGGAATCCGGGGCTCACCTCATGGACCCAGCCATCCGGGAAAGCCGGTCCCTATGCACCTACAACGGCTACAAGTGGACGCCCAGGCCAGATCGCATTTCCTGGGTGCAGTCCATCCGGGACCAGTGCCTCGCCTTCGGCACGAAGTTCCTGCATAAGCAGTGGGGAGGCTATCGCCCGGATTCCGCCGGCCACCTCCTCGACGGCCGGAACTGGGACGAATACCCGCGCCTTCCCAGGAAACCGGAGCCAGCGTTTCACGTGGAACTTGAAGCGGCCGAAAATAGATTAATTTAAGGGCGCGGGAAAATCCCGAAACGGCATCGAGCCAGCGACGCCGCCCCCTGCTCGGGGAGGAGCGGCCGACCCTCGCGCCGGATAAATCCTCGCCCGAGTTCGGAGCCTTCGTGTCAAAGAAACCCGAGCCAGCTTACAGCCTCACCACGATCGACGACCTCCACCCCGACCCAGAGAACCCCCGCGAAATAACCCCCGAGGCTATGGCTGGCCTCCGGGAGTCCCTTGGCAGCTTTGGGGACATCTCCGGCCTGGTTTGGAATAGAAACACCGGCCAACTCGTTGCCGGGCATCAGCGCCTCCAGGCCCTCCGGGAGAAGTATGGCGCTGCGCTCCAGCTCGACCTCGGCACCGGCGTCGGGGCTACGCCGGTTCTTCGCGCCGGGCAAGACGGATTCCCGGTCCGGGTGGTTGCCTGGGACTTGAACCGGCAACACCTTGCCTCCTTGGCCGCGAACAACCCGCATATCGCCGGCGAGTTTTCAAAAGACCTGCAGCCAAAACTCTCCCGCCTCCTCGCAACTGAGGAGGCCGCCTTCAAGGCTTTGCGCCTGGACCGCCTCCAGGAAATCGACCAGGAGAAAGGCGCCGGGAACACAGCCCCGGACGACGTTCCGGAACTCCCGAAAAAAGCCACCGCAAAGAAGGGCGACGTCTACCACCTCGGCCGCCACCGTATTCTTTGCGGCGACGCCAAGGACGACAAGGCCATCGCGGCTCTGCTCGGCGACCAGAAGGCCCCCCTCCTCCTCACCGATCCGCCTTATTGCTCCGGGGGCTTCCAGGAAGCCGGCCGCGCCGCGGGAACCTTCGGCGACATCGCCGCCGACAACCTGAGCAGCCGCGGATATTCCGCCCTCATCCGCGCCGTCCTCCAGGCGTGCCGGCCCCAGGCCGCCTACATCTTCACCGACTGGAGAATGTGGACAACCCTTTTCGACCTGGTCGAAGCCTCCGGAATAGCGGCCAGGCAGATGATCGTATGGGATAAAGGAACCCCCGGCCTCGGCGGCCTTTGGCGGACCCAGCACGAGCTGATCATGTTCGCCACCCGAGGGACGAACCAACGCAAAAACGGCGAGGACGCCAGCGGCAACATCCTTAAGGCAGATCGTACCGGAAACAAGCTCCACTACACCGAGAAGCCTGTCGACCTCCTGATCCAGATTCTGAACAACGACGCCAAGTGCTCCCGGGGCTCCTGCTCCATCCTCGACCCTTTCCTCGGATCCGGAACCACCCTGATCGCCGCGGAGCAGACCGGTCGCACCTGCTTCGGCATTGAGTGCGAGCCCAAATTTATCGACGTCGTCGTCTCCCGCTGGGAATCCTTCACCGGAAAGAAGGCAGAGCTGCAACATGGCCGGAATTAAAGGCAAGAGCGGGCGCCAGCCGGAACTCACCAAAGCCCTGGCCGAAGCCATCGTCAAAGGTGTACGCGCCGGCCTCCCGGAAAGCCGGGCAGCAATGGCCGCCAACTATTCCCCGGCAGCAGTTTCTAAGTGGAAGTCGAGAGGCGTCAACGACTTAGACGCAGGGCGAACCACGGTTTTTTCCAAATTCGTGAACGACCTTATTGCAGCAGACACCGCCTTCGAGCAGGTCCGCCTGGCCAACATCCTCGCGGCCTCCAGAAACCCGCGCACCTGGCAGGCCTCCGCCTGGCTGCTGGAGCGCAAGTTCTCCCACTGGCGGAAACGCCTGGCCATCGGCGGGGACGAGAACGCGCCGCCCGTCCACACCGAGGACCGGACCCCGGACGCTATCCTCGCCCGTGGGCGTAAGCTGGCCAAAATGCTCCAGGATGCCGGCCACCCAGTCTGAACCGGCCGTCGACCTCGACGACCTGGAGGCCTTGGAAGAAACGGTCCGCGCCGGGGCCCGCGACGACCTCCTGCTGTTCACCCTTTACACCTACCAGGACCCGCGCGGCTACCGGGTCAACTGGCACCACAAGCTCCTGGCATCGTACCTGGAACGGTTTGCCCGCGGGGAAATTAAACGGCTGATCCTCGCCGCGCCTCCGCGCACCGGCAAGTCCGAGCTGGTCTCTCTCCGCATGCCGGCTTACATCCTCGGCCGTGAACCATCGGCCAAAATAATCGCCGCCAGCCATACCGACCTATTCGCTCGGAGCTGGAGCCGGAAGATCCAGCGGCTCATTACCACCCCGAACTTTCGGGCCTTGTTTCCTGAGACCCGCATCCAATCCCTCGTGGCCGGGAGCGAGCGGTGGGGCCAGGAGTGGAAGCAGACGGAGCGGCAGTTCGACCTTGTTGGGCATGGCGACAACTACCTGTGCCTCGGACGCGGTGGAGCGGCGGCCGGCGTCGGGGCGGATTACATCCTGGTGGACGACCCATACCGCAGCCGGAAGGACGCATCCTCGGCCCGGGTCCAGGACGACACATGGGAATGGTACAACGACGATCTCCGCACCCGCCTGGACGGTGACGGCGGTATTTGCATTATGGCCACCCGCTGGCATGAGCGAGACCTGACTGGTCTCCTCCTGGCCGAGGAAGCTGAGGACGAAACCGGAGAGAAGTGGGAAGTCCTGATCCTTCCCGCCATCGCTGATGGAGACCTGCACCCGCTGGACCCACGCAAGGACGGCGAGACGCTTTGGCCCTGGCGGTGGGGCGGACGCCGTGACGATATTTCCCAGGCGGAGCTGGAGCAGCGCGCAAGGAAAGTCCTGGAGGAGAGGCGCGCCCGTAACCCGTATGGGTTCGATTCCCTTTACCAGCAAACTCCGAAGCCGAAGAAAGGCGAGTTCTTCATGCCGGAGCGGATCGAAATAGTGGACAAGCCTCCAGCGGCCCGCCAAAAAACGGTCCGATATTGGGACAAGGCCGGCACCGAGGGCGGCGGGAAATACACCGCTGGCCTGAAAATGTCCCTGCTCAAGGACAAGAGCTACCTAATCGAAAACCTCACGCGCGGGCAGTGGTCCGCGTTCCGGAGGGAGGAGAACCTGAAAGCCATCGCACAGACAGACGGGAAAGCGATTACAATTATCATCGAGCAGGAGCCCGGATCGGGCGGCAAGGAATCCTTTGAAGCCTCGGCCAAAAACCTCGCCGGCTGGTCCGTGCGCAAAGATCCACCGACCGGCGACAAAGCCGTCCGCGCCGAACCTTTCAGCGCCCAGGTGGAGGCGCGCAACGTGAAGATGCTCCGCGGCGACTGGAACGAGGCCTACGTCAACGAGCTGCGCGCCTTTCGGGCATCTCCTCCCCACGGTGCCTTCACCGATCAGGTGGACGCCTCCAGCGGCGCCTTCAATCACCTCGCCAAGGGCTGGACCTATGGCGCCCTCGCGGAGATGTAAATGACCAACAAGGCGAATAAAACCGACATCCAGCAGCGCCGCGACGCGCGCGACATCAAGACCCGAGAGAACGCCTGGGCCAACCTCCTGACCGGCGTCGGCGTCCAGGGCATCGATCGCCGCGTCGACACCACCTACAAGCCCACCAAGCGCCTGGTCGAGGGCGTGCTGCGCGACATGTACCGCGGCGACGGCTTCGCGCGCAAGGTGGTGGACCTCCCCGCGAAGGAGATGCTGCGCAAGGGTTTCAAGTTGGACGGCGACCCAGAGAACATGGTGAACGCACGCTTCCAGGAGATCGGAGTACACAAGGCGGTCCGGAAGATGCTCAAGTGGTCGCGGCTATTCGGCGGAGGCTTCGGGGTGCTCGGGCTCAAGGACGGTCGGGACCTGTGGAAGCCGCTGAACGAGCGCGGGCTCCAGTCCGTCGAGTTTCTCCACGTATTCGACCGCTACCGCGTGCAGTGGACCAGCGCCGATCTTTACAACGATCCCACGGAAGCGAAGTTCGGCAAGCCGAAGATTTACACCGTGAGCCCCATCACCGGCGGCGCTGGCAGGTCCTTCCGCGTTCACGAGTCGCGCGCCGTTATCCTCGACGGCTTGGAGGTGCACGACCAGGACCGGGTCTCGAACCAGGGCTGGGGCGACAGCGTGATCCAGTCCTGCTTTGAACAGCTCCGCCAGTTCGCGGCGGTCCACGGCGGCGCGGAGCTTATCGTCGAGGACTTTATCCAGGCGGTGCTGTCGATCAACAACCTCCAGGACATGCTGGCCACGCCCCAGGGCACCGAGCTGGTGAAGCAGCGCCTGAACATGATGGACCTCGCGCGCCACGTCCTGCACATCAAACTGCTCGACGCCAACGGGGAGACGTATTCCAAAGAGGCCAGCAGCATCGCAGGGCTCCCGGACCTGCTCGACCGCTTCGGGATCACGCTCGCGGCCGTGACCGGCATCCCCGTGACCAAGCTGCTCGGCCGCGCCCCTGCGGGATTGAACGCCACCGGCGAGAGCGACACCCGCAACTGGTACGACGACGTACGCGCGGACCAGGAGGAGATCCTGTCTCCTCTCTACGAGCGCCTGTGCTACTTGGTTTTTATTTCCAGGGACGGCGGCTTCAACGGGAAGGAACCCGACAACTGGGGCATCCGCTGGAACCCGCTGTACGAACTGACCGAGAAGGAGAAGGCCGAGCAATACAAGGCCACGGCCGATGGCGATGCCGCATACATCACCAACGGCGTGCTGAGCCCAGAGGAAGTCCACGACCAGCGCTTCATGGGCGAGGGTTTTGGTGGAATCATTGCCGAGAGCGAGGCGCCGCCATCAGAACCCCCCGGTAATACGGGCGAGGAGTAGCGAGTGCCGATCTCCGACGAGCTGCGCCTCCGCCTCCGCGCGGCCCGCCAGCGCGGCAAGATCCCGAAGCGCCTCCGCCGTCCGCCGGTAATGATCCGCCCCGCCGCAATCGGCCGCAGCTATCGCAACCGCCTGCTGGAGCTGATCGATCGGATAGAGGCCATATGGGTGGAGTTCTTTCTCCCTCATCTTCCTGGACTCGTGGCAGAGGCCGCTGCCGGCCGCCCCACCACCAACACCGCCCGCCGCAATCAATGGCCTGAGGAGGCCGCGCGCCTGATCGCCGTGCTCAAACTGAACCTCGGACGAGGCCGAACCCCGCCCACACGCCTGGCCGAGGGATTCGCCGACGACATCGGAAAGTGGAACGACAAGGAGTGGCGCAAGGTGCTGCGATCCGTGCTGGGTGTGGAACTGTTCCAGGCCGAGCCGTGGCTCCGTCCGGAGCTGGCGGCCTGGGCCACCGAGAACGCCGGCCTGATCACCAGCCTGGAGGAGGATGCCGTCGCCCAGGTCGAACGGTGGACGCTCTCCGGCCTCCGCTCTGGCCAACGCCACGAGGAGATCGCGAAGAAGATCCGCGAGCGCCTCGACGTCTCCCGCTCGAAGGCTAAGCTGCTGGCCCGCGATCAAACCGCCAAGCTCAACGCCGACCTCACGCAGCGCCGACAAACCGCCGCCGGAGTCACCGGCTATATCTGGCGCAATAGCCAGGACGAGCGCGTGCGTGGAAACCCCGCCGGGAAATATCCGGATGCGAAACCGTCCCACTGGACGCGCGAGGGGAAGAAGTTCGCTTGGAGCAACCCGCCATCCGACGGCCACCCCGGCCAGCCGATCAACTGTCGTTGCACCGCTGAGCCGGACCTCACCGGCCTATTGGCGGAGGCCGAGGAGTGAATCTGCGTGAGTGGATAGAGGCTGCCGGCACCGTGGTAGCGCCAGAGCTAGGAGCCGGTTTCACCGGCCGGATCTCCTTCGACCTGGACCTGCGCCAGGGCTCCATCGCCAAGGTGAGCGTGCGGAAGGAGCACGACCTGCGGGCCAGAACCGCCGACCGCCCTCCCCCAGTTCCCACTACCCACCTGGGATAATTTCTCGGAGGTTGACAGAACCACTTGCCAAATTCTATGCAAGCGAGTATGATATGGGTCAACGCATAGGTAGCCGGATCACCTGGAGGAGAAAACCAGCAGTGAGAACGCCCCCGAGCCCACAAGGCACCGGGGGTTTTTTTTATGACGAAAGAACGCGTCGCACGCTTTGACCGCCACGAGGTTCACCTCAACGCGGAAAAAACGCCCGAGGGTTACCTCAAGGGCGTGGGCACCGTCGGCAAGACTGGCGTGTTCGCTTATCGCAACGGCGACGGTTCCCTGCGCTACGAGCTATGCCACCCCGACGACGTATTCAGCAAGGCGTCGATGGACTCGCTGAAGAATATCCCAATCACGCTGGAACACCCGAAGGAAATGCTCACCGCCTCCAACTCGAAGGAGCTGAGCGTGGGCCACGTCGGCAACAGCATCCAGGTGGATGCCCCGTTCCTTTCCGCCGAGGTCGTGATCACCGACGCCGCCGCCATCCGCGCCATCGAGGCCGGAAAGCACGAGCTGTCGACCGGCTATTTCCTCGACCTGTACGAGGAGTCCGGCGTTTACGAGGGTCAAGCCTACAACTTCCGCCAGCGGAACATCCGGCAGAACCACCTAGCCCTCGTAGACGAGGCGCGGTTCGGTTCCACCATGCGCATCAATTCGGATGTACCTTATGCCGTAAGGGTCGAAGCCAGGAACAACGCCAACCCCAACGAGGAGACGAAAATGGTAAAGGTCACGATCAACGGAATCCAGTACGAGGCCGCACCCGAAGTGGCGAAGGAACTGGAACGCCTGAACACCGCAAACACTTCGCTCAATAGCGATAAGGTCACGGCGCAGGCGAAGCTCGACACAGTCACCGGCGAGCGCGACGGCTTGAAGACCAAGCTGGACACCGCCACGAACGAAATGCCCGCCAAGATCCTCGCCGCCTCGAAGGCGCGCGCGGTCCTCACCGGGATCGCGGCCAAGGTGCTGGACGCCGAGGCCGTCAACAAGCTCGACACCATGACCGACCTGGAGATCAAGACCGCCGTGGTCCTGGCGAAGTCGGCCAAGGGCACCAGCCTGAACGGCCAGACCGAGCAGTATATCCAGGCCCGCTTCGACATCGCCACGGAGAACGTGGACAAGGACAACGCCGACGACAAGCTCGCGGCCAGCCGCAGCGCCTCCGCCCATCGGCACGACAACACCCCGGAGAAGGGTGGCCAGGACGAGGCCCGCAACAATATGCTGGACCGCCTCAAGAACGGCGGCAAGGACAAGAAGAAGGACGGCGAGTAACCGGACTGGAACCGCACCGAGCAACTGAACGCAACCGGGTCGGCTGATCGCCACCCAAAGGAGAATCAAATGTCGCAGACCAGCTATTCCCTCACCACCGCCGCCGCCATCGCGGGCATGAAGGCGGACGCCGGCTTCGACTACGTCGAGAGCCACCCCGCCGCCGCCCAGGTAGACTTCGGCCTCGGCGTGGTCCAAGCCCAAACCGACCTCACGGCCGTGCGCAGGCCCCTGATCAACACCTCAGCGGTCGTGCTTGACGCCGACCTCATCACCGCCAACACCCTCTCCTTCGACCTGGTCGTGGACGGGGTCACCACGGTGATCAGCGTCCTGTTCGCCACCTCCCACCTGGCCACCATGCAAGCCGCCGAGGCGGCCGTGGAAGCCGTGGACGGAGTCCTCTCCGCCACCGTAGGCGGCGCTGGAAATCGTACCCTCACCATCGTGGGCGAGAACGTCACTGTGACCGTGAACAACGCCATCGTCACCGGCGGCGCATCGCAGGCCGGAGTCGTGGTTACCGCCTCCAGCGGCGATACCGCTGCTACCGTCCGGGGCATCGCCCTGCACGAGCAGAAGGAATCCCTGGTCGGCTACGAGACGCTGGACAGCGTCAACACGCTCCGGCGCGGCAAGGCCTGGGTGCCGGTCGTGGACACCATCGCCGACGGCGACGACGTCTACATCAGCTACGCCGCGGGCAGCGAGGGTAAGTTCCGCAACGATAGCACGAACTCGATCCAAGTGACGGGAGCCAAGTTCCGCAGCGCGGCCACCACTGGCCAGCTCGCCGTCGTCGAGATCAACCAGCCGTAACCTGAACCGGACCACGGAGCACGGGAAAACGAACCAAACGCCCCGAGAGGGCACGAGGAGAAAAGCCATGAAGGAAGCTATCCATACCCAGAACCTGAACGCGAACGAAACCGCGTTCTTCGAGCGCGAGCTGGAAGCCATCAAGGCCCGCAGTTACGACGTGATCTACCCAGAGTTCATGGCCTACGAGCTGATCCCCATCGAGACGGACGCCGGCCCCGGCGCGGAGACGATCACCTATCGCCAGTACGACCACGTCGGCATGGCGAAGATCATCTCCAGCTATGCGGACGACCTGCCCCGATCCGACATCTTCGGCAAGGAGTTCACAGCCAAGGTGCGCGGCATCGGCGGCAGCTTCGGCTACAACATCCAAGAGATCCGCCGCGCCTCCAAGACCGGCCTGCCCCTGGAGCAGCGGAAGGCCAACGCCGCCCGCCACTCCAACGACCAACTCACCAACCAGATCGCGTGGTTCGGCGACGCCAGCCACGGGATCGAGGGCCTAATCTACAACGCCAATGTCACCAAGACGGCGGCGGTAAACGGGGCATGGCTGACGGCTACCCCGGACGAGATCATCGAAGATGTCAACACCGCCATCGGTGCCCAGCTCTCGCTCACAAAGGGCGTGGAGCGGTCGGACACGGTGGCCATCGCCTTGAAACAGTTCGCCCACATCGGCTCGACCCCGCGGTCGACGACCTCCGACACCACGATCCTGGAGTTCCTGCGGCGCGTCTGGCCCGGGGTCAACTTCGTGGGCGTTCCCGAGTTCGAGGCCCTGGCGACCATCCCCTCGACCGGCGGCGCCGGCCCGACGGACATCATGCTGATCTATCGCCGGAGCACGGACAAGCTCGGGCTCCAGATCCCGCAGCCATACGAGCAGTTCCCCGCCCAGGAGCGCAACCTGGAGTTCGTGGTCCCGACCCACTCCCGCACGGGCGGCGTGATCGTGTACTACCCGCTCTCCGTGACCGTCGTGGACGGCCTGGAGGTCTAAACCGCCGCGGGTTTATTACCTTCGCCCTGAGCCTGCCATACCGGCCGGCCACCTGGAGGAACGATGAAGAACGTAACCTGGACCCGCCCCCACCTGACCTACTTCGGCAAGGTGGCGGTACTGCCCGGCACCCACTCGGTCGAGGATGCCGTCGCGGCCGAGGTCAAGCGGCACTGGTCGGCCGAGCGCGCCCTTAAGGCTGGCATCCTCGTGATCGAGGAGATCAAAAAGGCCGAGGCACCCAAGCCCGCCACCGCTCCCGAAGCCACGGGCAAGACCGTAGCCGATATGGCGAAAGAGATCGCGGGCATGGAGGACATGGGCGACCTCCGCACCCTGTTCGAGACCGACGAGCGCAAGGGCGTCCGTGACGCCGTGCGCGCGCGCATGAAGGCCATCGAGGCCGCCAACCAGGAATAACCCCGGGGGGACGCCGTGACCCCGGCAGAGATCATCACCCTGCGGGCTCCGGCGCTGGCCACCACCTACGCCGCCCGCATTCCCGACCTGATAGTCCTGGCCACGGGCCAAGTAGGCGCCATCTTCGGCGCGCACCAGAACACGGCCATCGCCTACTTGGTCCTGCACTGGCTGGCTTTGGAGCAGCGGGGGGCCTCGGCTGCGGCTGGGCCCGTCACCAGCGAGCGCGAGGGCGACCTGGCCCGCTCCTACGGCGGGGGCGGGGCGGACCTCTCCGGCGACCTGGCCCAGACCTCCTGGGGCCTGGAACTCAAGCGCCTGCGGGATTCCACCATCTTCGCCGCGCGTAACCGGATGATGGCGGGCCTGTGAGCCGCAGAGGGGTCACGGATACCGACCTTGGCTGGGGCCGCATCAAGCGTACCATGTCCCGGCTCTCTGGCTCCTATACCAAGGTCGGGCTCCAGCAGGGGAGCCAGCGCAACGACGAGGGGGGGCTGTCCTCCCTGGTCACGGTCGGAGCCGTTCATGAGTTCGGGGCGCCGAACCGGAACATCCCCCAGCGGTCATTCCTGCGCTCCGCCTTCGACCAGCACCGGCGCGAGATCGACCAAGTGCTGGCCAAAGAGAAGGGCGCGATCCTGGCGGGCACCCGCACCATCGAGCAGTCCCTGGACGTGGTCGGGCTCCTGCACACCGCCCAAGTTCAAGCGAAGATCAGCTCCAACGTCCCCCCGCCCCTGGCCGCGGCCACCATCGAGAAGAAGGGCAGCAGCCGCACCTTGATTGATACTAGGCAATTGGTGCAAAGCATTCGTCATGTAAACGTGGTGAAGAAGTGAGCAGCCTCCGCAACTTCACCCTGAGCATCCGCCGCCTTGGCTCCGGCACCTACGTGGATGGAACCTGGAAGGCCGAGGCCGAGAACGCGCCGTTCACGATCCGCGCCTCCGTGCAGCCGCTCAAGCCCAAGGAGATGGAGACCCTGCCCGAGGGCCGCCGCAATTCCCAGGCCTACCGGATCTATACCGACGTGGAACTGCACACCGTCCGGGACCAGAACCCCGACCGCGTGGAGCTGTTCGGCGAGGAGTTCGAGATCCTGTCCGTCGAGGTGTGGCAGAACCAGGTGATCCCTCATTTCAAGGCCGTGGCTGTCAAGCTGGAGCAGCCGGCCGTCCTGGCCTGATTACCATGTCATCCCCAACTATTGCCGAGCTTCGAACCGCGATCCAGGCCTTCGTGGCCGACCGTTTGCCGGTGGGTTGGAAGGCTATTTTCGAGCGTCAAAATGCGCCGCGCCCGTCGAATGAGGCCACGCCAAGCAAATACGTCACGATCTTTGTTTCTCCCCTCCTCAAACCGAACCTTCGGGATTTCGCCTTACCTCTCGTTGAATCCGCGCCGGATGTTTTCGACGTGGAACTGGTGGGAGACAGGGAATTTACGGTCAACCTCCAGGCTTTTGGGGTCGGGGCTTTGCAAATTTTGGAGGATCTGCGGGCCGCACTTGACATTGATTCAGCCATGGAGGAACTCCGGGAGGAGGCTATTGCCGTGATCCAGGCCCTCGGGATCACGGACCTGACCGGGCTATACGATTCTCAGTTCCTGGAGCGGGGGAATCTAGACATCCGGTTCCGCACTCATGCCAGTACAGTAGACGCCGATGTGAGTTATATTGGAGAGGTGCAGGTTGAAGCCACCATCGAGCACCCGCCCGCGCCGGACATCGTGCAGGCTTTCACCGTGGACTCAACCCCGTAGGAGGACAGCATGGAACTCACCGACATCGTCGACGTCGTAATCACCCGCGACAGCGTGACCGTTACCCAGCAGGGGTTCGGCACCGGCTTGATCCTGGCCACGCACCTGAGCGGCACCGCGCGCGTCGAGTACTTCGACTCGCTCTCCGCGCTGGCCCTGGTCCACCCGTCCACGACCGAGGCCTACAAGGCCGCATCGGAATATTTCGCGCAGACGCCCGCGCCCGAGCGCGTGGCCATCGGCCGCCGCCATGTGGACGTCGCCAACGTCACCGTCAGCGTCGTGGCCAACACCACGCTGTACAGCGTCACGATCAACGGCGTGAACTTTCCGTTCACTTCCGATGCCTCCGCCACCGCCACCGAGATCCGCGACGGCTTGATCGCCGCGGTCAACGGCGGCTCCGAGCCCGTCACCGCCGCCTCGGTGGATTCCGACACCTTCTCACTCACGCAGGACGTGCCCGGCGACGCCTGGACCATGGCCGTCTCCGCGCGCCTGACCATCGACGCCCTCACGGCAGCCGATGCCATGGCCGACGACCTCAGCGCTGTCAACAACGAGCAGCCGGACTGGTACGGTCTGGTCCTGACCGACCGCAGCTCCGCCAACATGCAGGCCGCCGCGCTGTGGGTCGAGGCGAACAAGAAGTTCTTCTTCGCCGCCACGCAGGAAGCCGACGTCGTGGACGTCGCCGATCTGAGCGACACCACGTCCCTCGCCGCGATCCTCAAGGCTGCCGACTATTCCCGCAGCGCGTGCATCTACCACGCGGCCGCGGACACCGTCTACCCCGACGCCGCCCTCATGGGCCGCGTGCTGGCGCTGGAGCCCGGCACGTACACCGCCATGTTCAAAAACCTGGCCGGGATCGCCGTCTCTACCCTCACCTCTACGCAGTCCACCAACGCCCGGGCCAAGTTCTGCAACACCTACGAGCAGGTGGCCGGCGTCAACATCACCGCCGAGGGCCAGGTGTCCGAGGGCGACTACATCGACACGATCATCGGGATCGACTGGCTGGAGGCGCGCATCAAGGAGCGCGTGTTCGGCAAGCTCGCTGGCGCGCTCAAGGTTCCGTACACCGACTCCGGCGTGGCCGTGGTGGTGGCGGAGGTCAAGGCCCAGCTCCAGCAGGGCGTGGACCGCACGTTCTTGTCGAACAATCCCGCCCCGACCGTCACGGCTCCGCTGGTCGCGGACGTTTCGGCAATCGACAAGCAGAACCGTCTGCTGCCAGACGTGAAGTTCAAGGCCACCCTGGCCGGCGCTATTCACAAGACCGAGATCAGCGGCGTGGTGTCCGTCTAACCGAGCCCGTCACTTTCAAGGAGGATCTGCCCATGCTCAGAACTTACGACCCCAAGGACGTCCGCATCGTCGTCGGAGGGTTTCCCATCGGCGGCTTCGCCGACGGCACCTTCCTCAATCTGGAAATGGACGAGGATTCCTTTTCCAAGGAGACTGGCGCCGATGGCGAGACCGCGCGCGCGAAGTCCAACAACAACGGCGGCAGCGCTACGCTGACGCTGATGCAGACCAGCCCGAGCAACGATGTCCTCTCCGGGTTCGCGCAGGCCGACCGCCTCTCCAACGCAGGCGTGGTGCCGCTCCTGATCCAGGACGGAAGCGGGCGCACGACCCTGTTCTCCGCCACGGCCTGGGTGCGCAAGCGCCCGGCTGCTTCGTTCAGCAAGGAGATCGAGGAGCGCGAGTGGGTGCTGGACCTGGCCGACGTGGACTACTTCGTCGGTGGGAACCCCGAAACCGAGCCGGCGTAAGGGGGCACCATGAGCCTCCAGAGCAAAGAAAAAACCATCGACGCGCACCTGGTCAAGGTGATCGAGTTCGCGGCGCGCCGCAAGCTCCTCCTCCAGATCAAGCTCGTGAAGCTGCTCGGCCCCGCCCTCGGGGCTGCGGCCGGCGCTGCCAAGGGTTCCGGCATGGACTCCAAGCTCGGGCCGGAGGTTATCGGGCCGGCGGTGCAGAAGCTCGCCGACGCCCTGGACCCCCAGGCCTTCCTCCAGCTCGTCCACGAGCTGCTCCAGGACACCTGGATCGACGGCAAGGACGTCAAGACCGACGAGGCCTTCGACGCCAACTTCGGCAACCTCGCCTTCCTGTACAAGGTGCTGGGCTTCGTGCTGGAGGTGAACTTCGCCGATTTTTTCGGAGCGGGCGGCATTGGAAGCATCCTGCAAAGGTTCGCGCCTCCGCTGCCGCCCTCTCCCTCGCCCAGCGCCTGAGCCCGGAGCTGCGGGACGAGCTGCCGGTCTGGCGGGTGGTCCTGGAGGGAGCGGCGACCTTGCACGAACTCGAAACCACCTGGAGCCTGGACGACGTCTACCGCGCCAACGCTGCGTTAGATTTCAGGGCGGAAGCCGAGGCCGCGGCGATCAGGGCGGCCCAGGCCCGAGGAGGTAAGGGTGGCTGACGGCGGCGGGATCACGGTTCGGGAGCTGATCACCAAGCTCGGGTGGGACGTCGACGAGGACACGATCAAGCGGTTCGACCGGGCCGTGGGTACGGCGAAGGTAGGCCTGCTCGCGCTCGTCGGGGCCTCCGTGGCGGCCGGTGCCGCGCTCCTGGGCGTCACCATCTCGGCCACGCGCGCTGGCGAGGAGGTCCTGGCCACCGCCGAGCTGGTCGGCCTCACCGTCGAGGAGTTCCAGAAATACCGCCACGCCGCCGCCCTGGCCGAGGTCAGCAACGAGCAGTTCAGTACCTCCATGCGGTTCCTGACCCGGAACGTTGGCGACGCCCTCCGGGGCCAGGGCGAGGCCGGCAAGGCCTTCCAGAAGCTCGGGATCACCCTCACGGACGCCAGCGGCAAGACCCGCGACTCGGGCGCTATCCTCCGCGACGTGGCCGACCGCTTCCAGCAAATCCAGGATCCGGCCGCCCGGGCCTCGCTGAGCATGGATCTGTTCGGGCGCGGGGGCGTGCGCATGGGCCGGTTCTTGATGCAGGGATCGGCGGGGCTCGAAGCCGCCTCCGCCGCCGTCTCCACGTTCGGCCTGTTCTCGGATGCCGGTGCCAAGGAAGCGGACGCCCTGGGCGATAGTCTGCTCAATCTGAAAGCGTTGGCGGGCGGGCTTCGCAACGAACTAGGCCAACGCCTTTTCAAAACCGTTAGGGACATATCTGAGCGGATGCAGAAGTGGCTTGTGGCCAATTCCGCCGTGATTAAACAGAAGCTGGACAAGTTTGTGGAACGGTTGACCCAAGCCCTGGCCGTGTTGCTGGCCGTCGGGGAGAAGGTGGCGAAAGTATTCTTTAATCTGATAAAAAATTTGGGAGGATTTAACAACACTATCAAACTCGTGCTGTTCGGTCTCGCTGCACTTATTTCCACTCTTGCAATCCTTAACTTATCCCTAATTGCTGTCGGGGCCGCTGCTCTAGCAGCATGGGCGAAAATGCTTTTTGTGCCTGCTCTTATTGCCTTCGGTATCTTCTTATTAATTGCGGCCATCGAGGATCTATATGTTTGGTTGAAAGACGGGGATTCCGTGATCGGGCAATGGCTCGGAAGTTTTGAAAAATTCAATATCCGAGTAAAGGAAATATGGACATCGGTTAAGGAAACGTTTCGATCCGGCATGGACTTCATAGAGTCGCTGTTCGCGCTGGATTTTAAGAGGTCAATAAAGGATGCAGAGAAAGTAATGGAAGGTCTTGAAAAGACGGCAGATAGGGTAATAAATACACTGACCGGCGGAAGATTTACTACTGTTGCGGCGCTTTTAACGAAGGTAACACCTGGAGGGACGGCTACGCAAGGAGTTGCTGGTGGCTTCACCGGAGGCTTCGGCGGACCCAACCTCGCCGCGGCCGGGCTCGCGGGTGGGTTCGTTCCCTCCTCGCTGGTGCGTCCATCGGCCGTTGCTGGCGGCAGCAGCAGCCAGCAGGCCACCGTCAACAACTACGTCACCGTGCCGCCGGGCACTCCCCAGCAGCAGGTGGACGCCATCCGTGGCGCCGTGGCCGAGGTGGTGGACGACCGCCTGCGCCGCAGCTTCGACCACGTCAACCAGGAAAACCCGGAGGTTGACTGATGGCCCTGGAGAACCTGGTCAGCCCGCGCCCCGCGCCCACGCAAATAGGGCCGAACCTTATCCTGGATGCACTCGTGCGCGAGTCCCACGACTTCCGATCCGAGGTGACGGAATTTCCCGTCGAGACCGGCGGTAATATTTCCGACCACATCCGCAACGAGCCGAGGGAGATCAGCATCGAGGGTATGATCACCAATAACCCGATCCGGTTTTTGGGCGGCATCCCCGCAAAATTGATCCGTGGCTCTTCTGCCGGCGGCATCGTGATAGGCCCCAGCCTAAACCTGGTCGAGCTTGCGTTCGCCGAGCTGGAGCGGATCTACAACGCCAAGGACACGATGATCGTGTCCACGCCGAGGAAATTTTACACCAAGATGGTTATGACCCGCCTGTCGATCCCGAAGGATCGGGCTACCGGCGACGCCCTGCGGTTCTCTGCCAGCTTCCGGCAGTTGGAGCGTGTGCAATCTCGGACGGTGGAACGCTTATCAAAAAACGTGGCGCAGGAAAGATCCAAACCCGTCGCCGATGCCGGGAAACAAACTCCGCCACCAACGACGCCGAAAGCCGAGACCCGGCTCCGCTCCGCCCTATTCGGGATCTTCAACTGAGGCACCATGCAGCAGCTCCCCTTCCAGACCGCGCCCGCCTTCACCGAGGAGGTTACGCTCGATGGCGTCCCGTTCCGCCTGGCCTTCGCCTGGAACACGCGGGCCGCGCACTGGACGATGCACTTCCGGGACCTGGATTCCAACTCCCTGGTCGAGGGCATCCGCATCGTGCCGGACTACGAGCTGATCCGCCAGTTCCCCGGGCGCGGCCTCCCGCCTGGCGAGGTGTTCTTCACCGATCCCCGGGGCCAGCTCAAGGTGATCGGGCGCGACGACGTCCCCACGAACGTGGAGCCCGTCTACGTCCTGGAGGCCGAGGTCGATGCTCTTTGATAGGATCGCCGCCATCGAGGTTCACCCCGTCGCCATCCCGGCCCTGCCGTTCCGGGTGGAAGGGGTTCGTATCGAGTTCACGGTCAAAAAGGATACGGACAGGACTAAGAATACCGCCGAGGTGAGCATCTACAACCTGTCCGCGGATACCCGCAACCGCTTCCGCCGGGATGACCTGCTGCTGCTATTCGCCGGCTACCGCCAGGAGACGGGGCCGGAGCTGGTATTTGCTGGCGACCTCGTGAGCGTAGCCCATGCCGTGGTCCCGCCCAACGTTGTAACCAAGCTGGAAGCCAACGACGGTGCCCGGCTCGCTAGGGAGAAGCGGATCGCCGTCTCCTACGGGGCCGATGCCAGCGCACCACAAGTGATGCAGGATATTTTGAAGCAGTACGGGGCCGCCGTCAAGGTGTTCGGCGCCAGTATCCCAGCCTCCCAGTTCCGGGATAAGTTCCTGTCTAAGTTCCGGGACAGCAAGTACCTCCAAGGGTTCAGTTTCGAGGGCCGGACCGAGGACGCACTGCAAAAGCTCGCTCAGCGCCTAGGCCTTAATGTATCCAGCCAGAACAACGAGGTCAAGATCGTCACCGAGGACGGGGACGACGGTTCCCCCCAGGTGGTCCTGCTCTCCCCCGCCACCGGCCTGCTCGGGAGCCCGGAGCGCCTGGCCAAGCGGGAGGAGGACGCCAAGGAAAAGCCCAAGGAGGAGGGGTGGAAAATCACCTCCCTGCTCCAGCCCAAGGTCGAGCCCGGGGGCGTAGTGGCCGTCCAGAGCGCTGCCGTCGGGCGGGAGACGCAGTTCAAGGTCTTGCGACTCACCCACCGTGGGGACACCCACGGCAAGCCCTGGGAGACGGCCGTCGAGGTGTTGGATAGGACGGGGCGGACGTGAGCACGCTACCCGAGGCGATCCGCCGCGGAGTCAAGGCCGAGCTGGCGAAGATCCATACCGCTATCCCGGGCCGGGTGGAGACGTTCGACCGTGTCCGCGCTATGGTGTCGGTAAAACCTTTGATTAAAAGGATTTACCGGAACGGGCTAAAAGTGAGCATGCCGGTTGTGTCCAATGTGCCGGTGATCTTTCCCCGGACGGTCGACGCCTCCATGACCTTTCCCCTGGCCAAGGGCGACACCGGCCTGCTGCTGTTCGCGGAGCGGAGCCTGGAGAACTGGCTGGCCAAGGGCGGGGAGGCCGAGCCCGGGGACCGGCGCCGGTTCGACCTCACCGACGGAATATTCCTGCCTGGGCTCTACCCGTTCAACGCCGCGAGCCCGGCCGCCGCAGATGGCAGCCTCACGCTCCGGTTCAAGACCGCCGCGCTTAAGCTCCAGCCAGACGGCAAGGTGGCGCTGGGCAACGCCCAGGAGGAGCTGCTGGACATTCTCGACGAGTTGTTCAACGCCCTGATCGTCTCCTTCGTGCCCACCGCCATCGGGCCGCAGCAGCTCAGCGAGGTCACGAACGGAAACCTCGCCGCGATCAAGCTGCGGCTAGTAAATTTCCTGCTGGGAAACCTCCCATGAGCTACTCCGCCCCCGCCCTCTCCGCCGCCATCAAGTCCGCGCTCGACACCGCAGAGGCGGAGATGCTGTCGGACATCCAGAACGAGGACCCCAGCACCATGAAGCAGGATTTTTGCGACCTGCTGGCTACGGCCATCGTGGACCACCTGAACGCGCATCCCCTCGTGATCCAGGCCGGTACCGTGCTGGTTGCGGCCACCGGCGGCGTCCTTAACCCCACTCCCATCGCCACGGTGGTGACGTAATGGCGAAGGACATCAAGCTCGACCCCGCTACTCACGATCTGCTGGTCGATGGTTTCGACTTCCAGCTCGTGGACGGGGCCGACCGCGTGCGCCAACAGGTAGCGATCCGACTCCAGTTTTTCCTCGGGGAGTGGTTCCTGGATCTCGACTTCGGCTTCCCCTGGTTCCAAGAGGTGCTGGGCGTGAAGCCGCCGCCGCTCGCGCTGGTGGAGGCGCTGATCCGGGAGCAAGTACTCACCACTCCGGACGTCGAGGAGCTGGAGGCGCTGGAGCTGGACTACATCGGCATCAGCCGTATCCTCACCGTTAACATGCGCGTCAAGACTACCTTTGGCAGCGTCGACGTGGAGGTTTCAATACCATGACCTTCGGCCTGAGTTCCACCGGGTTCCTGCGGATGCTGGAGAGCGATGTTCTGGAGGCCATCGACGCCGAGGTGCGCCCGATCCTCGGTATCCCCGAGGGCTCGCCCATCACTCCAGACTCCGTCGCGGGACAGATCGACGGCGTGGTCGCGCACCAGCTCGGGCTCCTGTGGGAGGCCCTCGAAGCGATCTACCACAGCCAGTACCCGAACAGCGCCACCGGGATCGCGCTCGACAACCTCGCCGCCCTGGAGAACATCACGCGCCTGCCGGCCACCGCTACCGAGGTGCTGGCCATGGTCCAGGGCGACGAGGGAACACTCGTACCCGCAGGCACGCGGGCGTCCGTGGTTCCGACTGGCTCGGAGTTCGAGGCCCAGGCCGACGCCACCATCTCCCGCACCTCCGCGCTGCGCGTCAAGATCAATGTCAGCGAGGTCGCCAATACCACGCTGTACCGGATCAGCGCGGGCGGCGTGGACTCCGACTTCACCAGCGACGCCTCCGCCACGAACCTGGAGATCGCCGCTGGCTTGACTTCGTCCGTGAACGCCAGCGCGGCGCCGGTCACGGCCGTGGATCATCTCGACGGCACGCTCACCATCACCGTGGACGACAGCGAGACCCCGCTGGCCTTCGACGTGGACCCGCAGGAACTAGACGGCGATGAGCGCCTGGAGTTCCTGGAGATCTGGACGCCGCAGCAGTACGCGGCCGTCGACGCCGGGCCCGTGCCGTGCCTGGCCGGGACGCTCACCCAAATAGAGACCCCGGTATCGGGCTTCGATGCGATCACGAATTTGCAGGACGGCGAGTTGGGCCGAAACCTGGAGACGGACACCGAGTTGCGCCTGCGCCGGAAACAGGTATTGAGCCTCGGGGGCCGGGCCACGCTCGCCGCTATTTTATCGCACATACTGGCTGACGTGGAGGACGTTACCGCCGCCACCATCTACGAGAACAACACCGACGTCATCGACGGCGCAGGCCGCCCGCCGCACTCCTTCGAGGTGGTGGTGCAGGGCGGAACCGATCAGGACGTGGCGCAGTCGATCTGGGAAAACAAGCCCGCCGGCATCCAAACCTACGGCAACACCAGCGCGGTTGTAGTGGACAGCAACGGCGACAACCAGACCGTGAACTTCTCCCGCCCGGTCCCGCAGTACATCCACCTCGACCTAGAGCTGACGCTATACAGCGAGGAGGACTTCCCCACCGACGGCCTGGTCCAGGTGGAGGCGGCGGTGCTGGAGTACGCCCTGGCCAACCACCCCGTCGGCAAGAACGTCCTGCTCCAGCGGTTCCTCGTCCCCACCTTCGGCATCCCCGGGATCGCCAGCGCGGTGGTGACGGCGGACGCGACGGCAGCCCCGCTCGACCCCCCGACACTGACCGGCGCGGACATCGCCATCGGGGCGGCGGAGGTAGCGGTATTCGACAGCTCCAGGATCGACGCGCACTTGTAAGGAAAATAGATGCCAGCATATTCCGATCCGGGCTCTTACCTCCTCCCCGTGCCTGCGGGCATGACATCGGCTGCTATCATGGTCTGGGGCGCTGGTGGGGGTGGTGGTGCTGGCGGGGACGCAGCACCGGGTGGCCAGGGCGGGGCGGGCGGTTTCGTCGCTTGCTCCGAGGCCGTGACGGATGGGCAGGCGCTCCTCGTGGTCGTTGGTCGAGGCGGTGACGGCGCTCCAAGCGGGGCCGAGTTCGGAGGTGGTGGCGGGGGTGGCGGCATGACCGGGGTATTTTTTGGCCCGGAAGCGGTGGAGG
>Ga0209641_10000646_pt1 | contig 32313 bp, 34 predicted proteins | sample RifCSP16_1_FD_184022 | JGI IMG/M metagenome (GOLD analysis project Ga0209641, IMG submission 184022) | Soil microbial communities from Rifle, Colorado - Rifle CSP2_sed 16_1 (SPAdes) (version 2) | ecosystem: Environmental > Terrestrial > Deep subsurface > Rock core/Sediment | place: Rifle... | reverse complement strand
CTCCACGCCCTCAGGACCCAGATGGTGGCCGGTGCCGTCGTCGGGGACGACACCTTCCCGTTGATCGTCGGGGTCGTGCTGCTCCTCCTGGGGGCGGGCATCCTCTTCGTGGCCAGGCTGCCGCAGGTGAAGGTCGCCCGGCCGTACGGGGAGCCCCGCAAGCGGATGATCCTGGGGGCGGGCGTTCTCGTGGCCTACTGGGTGATCCTTCCCTACCTCGGCTACACGGGGAGCACCGCCCTCGTCTCCACCGGGCTCTTCCGTGCGATGGGCGGCTACCGCTGGCCGCTCGCGCTCCTGCTCGGGGGTGTCACCACCGGCCTGCTCTACCTCATGTTCCGGGTGTGGCTCCTCCAGCCTCTCCCGACGGGCCTCCTGGGATTCTGATGGACGTCCTGGGCTACCTCGCGAGCGGGTTCGCGGCGGCCCTGACCCCCACCAACCTCCTGATGGCCGTCCTGGGCTCGCTCCTGGGGACGTTCGTCGGCGTCCTGCCGGGGCTCGGCCCGACGGCGGCGATCGCGATCCTCTTCCCGCTGACGGCGGTCCTGGCGCCCGTTCCCGCCATCATCATGCTCGCGGGAATCTACTACGGGGCGATGTACGGCGGCTCAACGACGGCGATCCTGCTCAACATCCCCGGCGAGGTGGCGTCGGTTCCGACGTGTCTGGACGGCTACCCGATGGCCCAGCAGGGGCGCGGCGGAGTCGCCCTCGGGATCTCCGCCATCGGCTCCTTCTTTGCTGGCACCCTCGGAGTGGTCGGGCTCACGTTCTTCGCTCCCTTCCTGGCGGACCAGGCGCTCAGGTTCGGGCCGCCCGAGTACTTCGGCCTCATGGTGCTCGCCTTCACGGTCATCGCCTCGCTCTCGGCCGGCTCCCTCGCCAAGGGCTTTGCCATGGCCTTCCTCGGCTACTTCATCTCGCTGATCGGGCTCGGGCCGTCCACGGCGGAGCCGCGCTTCACCTTCGACTGGGCGCCCCTCATGAGCGGCGTGGACCTGATCGCCCTCGTCGTCGGCCTCTACGCCATCTCGGAGGTCTTCATCGGGCTCGAGGAGTCTCGCGTGGCCATCACGCAGAAGATCCGGAACGTCTTCCCGCGCCTCGCCGACCTCCGAGAGGCTTTCCCCGCGATCCTGAGGGGGACGGGGATCGGCTTCTTCCTGGGGCTTCTCCCCGGTTGCGCGCCCGGCGTGACCGTCTTCATGGCCTACGACGCCGAGAAGAAGCTCTCGAAGCACCCGGAGCGCTTCGGCAAGGGCGCGATCGAGGGCGTGGCCTCGCCCGAGGCGGCCAACAACGCGACCTCCTCGGCCGGCTTCATCCCCCTCCTGGCCCTGGGCATCCCCGCCTCGGCGCCGCTGGCCGTTCTGCTCGGCGGGCTCCTGGTGTACGGCCTCCAGCCGGGGCCTCTCCTCTTCCAGAAGAACGCCGACTTCGTCTGGACCGTCATCGCGAGCCTCTACGTCGGGAACGTGATCCTGCTGGTCCTGAACCTCCCCCTGATCGGCATGTGGGTGTGGCTCACCCGGATCCCGTACGGTATCCTGGGGCCGGTGATCCTGCTGCTGGCGTTCATCGGCGCCTACTCGGTGCGGAACAGCATGTTCGACGTGGGGGTGAGCCTCGTGTGCGGCGCGTTCGGCTTCTTCCTTCGGCGGTACCAGTGGCCGCTCGCGCCCCTGCTTCTGGCTTTCATTCTGGGCCCGCTCCTCGAGAAGTACCTGATCCAGTCGCTCTCCATGAGCGGCGGGAGCCCCTTGATCTTCTTTCAGCGCGGGATTTCCCTCGCGCTGCTCGTGGGCGCGGCCCTGTTGCTGCTGACGTCCCTCGTCCTCGTCCGGTACACGAGCCGGCGGGTGAAGGAAGAGACCGCGGAGGAACTGGCGCTGTAGCGTATCCATCAACGCGACGACAAGGAGGGACCGAAGCCATGAGATGGCCTCGCATCGAAACCGTGGTGGTCGCACTGTTGGCACTCTCGCTGCTCTGGAGCCCCGCGGGCGCGTGGGGGCAGGAGTACCCGACCAAGCCCATCGAGATCGTGGTGCCGTTCGTCCCGGGCGGGGGGACGGACCTGATCGCGCGGCTCCTCGCCGACTATATGGGGAAGAAGTGGGGCCAGCCGCTGCTGGTCGTCAACAAGCCGGGCGGCGGCGGCATTGTCGGCGCGCGGGCGGCCCTGAAGGATTCGCGGCCCGACGGCTACACGGTCCTCATTGACATCCACACGACCTCTTCCATGCACATCGGCGCCTGGAAGACCCCGCAGCTCACGCTCGCCGACCGGAAGTACGCGGCGCGGGTCGTGCGCGACCCCATGGTCTTCGCGGTGAAGGCCGACGCGCCGTGGAAGAACTTCAAGGAGTTCTCCGACTGGGTGAAGGCCAACCCCGGGGAGCTCGTCTGGTCCAGCGTCGGCCCCTCCGGCCCGTCCCGCTACACCGCCTTCGACTGGTTCACCCAGATCGGCGTGGATCCCGTGAAGACGAAAATGGTCATTACCGAAGGGGCGGGGGATTCCTTCGCCAAGCTGGCCGGCGGACACGTCGTGATGGCGATCCACTCGGTGGCCGAGGCCAACGCCATGCTGAAGGCCGGGAAGATCCGGCTCCTGGCCGTGCTCTCGCCCTCGCGCATCAAGTTCATCCCCGACGTGCCGACGGCCGAGGAGCAGGGGGTGATGAAGGGCGTGCGCGTCCAGTGGTGGGCCTCCGTGGCGTTCCCCGCCGCGACCCCTGACGCCATCGTGAAGAAGTGGGAGTTCGCCGTCGCGGAAATGGTGAAGGACCCCGCGTTCCTCGCCGGCGCCGAACGGATCAGCATGAACATCGACTTCCTCCCCGCCGCCGAGATGCGCGCCTTCGTCGAGCATGAGGTCGAGGGCTACACCGACATGGCCGGGAAGATCGGCATCCGCCGGTAAGTGCCCCCTCTCGCCCGAGGACTCCCTCTCCCCCCTGGGGAGAGGGTAGGGTGAGGGGAGAGGGCAGGGTGAGGGGGAGAGGCAGGGTGAAGGGGCCAATGGACGCCAAGACCGCCGTCGCGAAGATCCTGAAGGCCGAGGGGGTGGAGCACCTCCTCTGCTTTCCGAACAACGCCCTCATCGAGGCCGCCGCCATCGAGGGGATCCGGCCCATCTGCGCCCGCACTGAGCGCGTCGCCGTCAACATCGCCGACGGGCTCAGCCGGGTCTCCTCCGGCCGGCGCATCGGTGTCGTCGCAGTCCAGTACGGCCCCGGCGCCGAGAACGCCTTCGGCGCCGTCGCCCAAGCCTACTCCGACGCGAGCCCCGTCCTGCTGCTGCCTGGCGGGGTCGAGCGCGGCCGCCAGGGCGTCCCGCCGAGTTTCCAGGCCATCTACAACTATCGCGGCGTGACCAAGTGGGTGGAGACCGTCAACCAGGCCGAGCGCCTCCCCCAGATGCTCCGCCGCGCCTTCACGCTCCTCCGCATGGGCAAGCCCGGCCCCGTCATGCTGGAGATCCCCACCGACGTCCTGAAGGAGGCCGTCCCCGACGAGGCCGTCACCAAGTACACGCCCGTCAGGCGCGCGGCGCCACACGGTGATCCCGCCGACGTGAGAGAGGCCGTGCGGATGTTCCTGGCCGCCCGCTCGCCGGTGATCGTCGCCGGCCAGGGGATTCTCTACGCCGAGGCGTGGGACGAGCTGCGCCGCTTCGCCGAGGCCGTCCAGGCGCCCGTCCTCACGACCCTCAACGGCAAGAGCGCCTTCCCCGAGGACCACCCTCTCGCCCTGGGGGCAGGCGGTCTTTCAGGTCCCAAAACGGTTGACCACTTCCTGAAAAAGGCCGACCTGGTCTTCGGCGTCGGCACGTCCTTCACGCGCTCCCATTTCATCGTTCCGATCCCGCCGGGGAAGCCCATCATCCAGGTCACCATCAGCGAGGAGGACGTGAACAAGGACTACCCCGTGGCCCACGCCGTTATCGGCGACGCCAAGGCCGTCCTCGCCCAGTTGATCGACGAGGTGCGGGACCGCAGCCGGGGCGACTCACGTGTGGCCGAGGAGGTCAAAGCCGTCAAGGCCGAGTTCCTGAAAGAGTGGATGCCACGCCTGACCTCTGACGAGGTGCCGATCTCACCCTACCGTGCGATCTGGGACCTCATGCACACCGTGGACCGGTGGCGCACCATCATCACCCACGACGCCGGCAACCCGCGGGACCAGCTCGTGCCGTTCTGGGAGAGCCTCGTCCCCCACGGCTACGTCGGCTGGGGGAAGTCCACGCAGCTCGGCACCGGGCTCGGCCTCGCCATGGGCGCCAGGCTCGCCGCCCCCGACCGCCTCTGCGTCAACCTCATGGGTGACGTCGCCTTCGGCATGGTCGGCATGGACTTCGAGACCGCCGTGCGCTCGAAGATCCCGATCCTGACGGTGATGCTCAACAACGGCCTCATGGGCGGCTACGACAAGTACCTCCCCGTCTCCACCGAGCGCTGGGGGCTCCGCTACGTCTCGGGCGACTACGCCAAGGTCGCCGAGGGCCTCGGCGGCTACACCGAGCGCGTGGAGAAGCCCCACGACCTCGTCCCCGCCTTCCGTCGCGCCCTCGAGGAGGTGCAGGCCGGCCGCCCGGCGCTCCTCGAGGTCCTCACGCGCGAGGAGGCGGTGTACCCGAAGTACTGGTGAGGGACATGGACGAGAAAGTCCTCAAGCGCGCGTGGACGACCACCGAGGGCTGGCGCGGCACCCGGGCCGGCATGTGGGCCTGGCTCCTCCAGCGCGCCGCCGCGGTTGCGCTGCTGGTCGTCATCGGCCTTCACCTGGCCAATCCGTTCCTCCGCCCCGTTCAAGCGGCCCTCCTGGTTCTCGCCCTCCTTCACGCGCTCCTGGGCGTTCGCGTCTTGCTCCTCGACCTCGGCCTCCCCCTCCGCTGGCACCGCTTGCTGTTCATGCTAGCGTTGGCCTTGACCGCCGCCCTCTTCTGGGCCATCTGGTCCTGGCGCTGGTACTGATGGCGCCCCCGTGGAACGAGTTCCTCGCTGACACCGCTGGCGCGGCGGGGATCACTTGCGGCACGAGCTCTGGCACAGTTCTGATACAGGCTGGCCGTTCGGCGTTGACTTCTCTGGAGTTGGGGGTGCGCCGAGGATTGAAAATCCTTTGCTCATCTCCCCAAGATGCCCACGCCGGGCTCACTCCAGCGCATTCCGGCGCACGTCGAACGCGTTCTTGACGGGCGCCTCGTGCACGCCTAGACTCCAGCCAAGCCGCACACCCTGATCCCTGCGGCTTCGGAGAAAGCACTATGAGGCTCAGGAGAATCCGGCTTCTCCTTGCCCTCGTTCTCGGCATCGTCGTGGCGCCGCTCGTCGCCGACGCGCAGCCGGCGGGGAAAGTCCCCCGCATAGGTTTGCTAGGGGTCTCCCCTGAGTCTCCCACGGGCCGGGCAGTGCTCGACGCATTCCGGCAAGGGCTGCGCGACCTCGGCTACGTCGAGGGTCGGAGTGTCGTCATCGAATACCGATGGGCCGAAGAGGTGGATCGCCTGCCTGCCCTCGCGGCCGAGCTTGTTCGCCTCAACGTTGACGTTCTCGTGGCAGGAGCAGGGTCGGCCGGATCCCTCGCTGCAAAGCAGGCGACCGCCACGATTCCGATCGTCTTCGTGTATACGGGGGACCCGGTGGGGCTCGGGCTTGTCGGGAGCCTCGCGCGGCCAGGTGGGAACATCACGGGGTTGTCTGCTCAGGGCATCGAGTTCGCCGGGAAACTGTTGGAGCTGCTGAAGCAGGCTGTCCCGCATGCCAGGCGTGTCGCGGTGCTCGGCGATCCGGGACATCCGGCCTACCCGAGCGTTTGGCGAGAATTGGGCCTCGCTGCACGGACGCTGCGTCTGGCACTTCAAGCGGCCGACGTGCGGAAGCGAGAAGAGCTCGAGAGCGCATTCTCGGCGATGACTCGAGCGCCTGTGCCCGGTGGGATTCTCGTACTGTCTGAACCCCTCACGTTCCGCAACTCCGCGCGGATCGCGAACCTCGCCGCGAAGAGTCGATTACCGGCAGTGTTCGGGTTTCCTGAGGGCGCGGCGGCGGGAGGGCTCATGGGCTATGGGCCCAACGTACGTGACACCTACCGCAGGGCCGCCACGTACGTCGACAAGATCCTCAAAGGTGCCCGGCCTGCCGACCTGCCCGTCGAGCAGCCGACGAAGTTCGATCTGGTCATCAATCTCAAGACCGCCAAGGCCCTCGGACTGAAGATCCCGCCGTCCGTGATGATCCGGGCGGACCAGGTGATTGAGTAACCTCTTGCTGTGCTGTGTCAGTTTTGTGTCAGAACTATCGGGTGCCAATGGGCACCATTGGGCAGAATGCTCGGAGCGGCGGGCGGGGAAACGGCTGGATTCCTACCGATTCGATCCAATAGTGCCCGATAGTCCCCGGTCGGAATGAGAACTGAAAATCCTTTGCGCATTGCTGGGTTGGGGACCCGACTGGCTGTAACTGCCCGAGTCTCTTGGAAGAACCGGTCTCCGGAAAATGGCGGCCGCCCCCTCAGACGCGGAGGGCCAGCAATTCGTCGGCGAAGATGATCTCGCCGGAGTAGATTCGCCGGACGTCGCCGATCCCCTTCTCCATGGGGCCGTGGGTGGAAAGGTGGGGGCCGATGTGAACGAGCACGAGCTTCTTGACCCCGGCCTCCTGGGCCATCTGAGCCGCCCCCGTCGTCCCGCACTGGCCCGGGGCCTCGCCGTTGGCCTGCATCCGCTCCTGGTCGTCCCAGCACATGCAGAGCATCATGTCGGCGCCGCGCGCCAGATCCACCACGCTCCGGCAGGGCTGGGTGTCGCCGGTGAAGACGATGCTCCCCTCGGTCGAGTCGAGCCGGTAGGCGAGGGAGTCGAGATACGGCTGGACGTGCTCGGCCGGCGCGGCGCTGACGGCCCACTCGCGCCCGCGGTGGACGGGGCCCGGGCCCACGTCCTTGGCCAGCACGTGAGGGGGCTTCCGCGGGAGCGTGCCGCCGCGGTTGACGAAGACGCGCTGGCTCAAAGGATGGTTCACGCGCGCCTTCCAGTCGTGGGCGAAGACGCCCTGCTCCCCGATGATCCGCTCGGTGAGGGTCTGGGTGAGGGTAGGGCCGAAGACCTGGAGCGTCTGCTCCTTGCCGACGGACTGGTCCCAGCGGCAGAGGAGGAAGCACGGGTAGTCCACGTCGTGGTCGAAGTGATGGTGGGTGAAGAAGAGGTAGTCCACCTGGGTGGGGAAGATCCCCATCTTGACCAGCTTGTGGGTGGCGGCGGGGCCGCAGTCGAACATGAGGTACTCGCCGCCGACCTGGACGGCGAACGCGGAGCCGAAACGGTGGGGCGTCGGCGTGGGAGTGCCGGCGCCGAGGACGAAGACCTGGGCCATGGATCACCTCCGGAGAGAATGGCGTCCCCCTCTTCTAGCAGGCCCGGCCTTCCTTGACAACTCCCCGGCGCGCGTCTAGCATCCGTGGCGACATGGGCGTGCTCCTGATCGTCGGGACGGAGAAGGGCGCGTTCCTCGTGCGCTCGGATGACGCCCGGGCGCGCTGGCGGGTCGAGGGGCCCCTCTTCAGGGGCTGGAAGGTCACGGCGGCATCGCGCGATCCCGGGGGCCGCTACTACCTTGGGGTGGCGAGCCCCGTCTATGGCCCGACGATCCAGCTGAGCGACGATCTTGCAGCGTGGCGCCAGGCACCCGGCAGTCCGGGCTATCCCGAGGGCGGCAAGCGGAAGCTCACCCAGATCTGGCGCGTCCATACGGAGGGGCCGACGCTCTTGGCCGGCGTCGGCGAGGCGGGGCTCTTCACGAGCGAGGACCGCGGGGAGAGCTGGAAGCCCGTCGACGGCCTCAATGAGCACGAGACCCGCGAGGCCTGGCTGCCGGGCGCGGGCGGGCTCTGCGCCCACACGATCCTCACCGACAGACGAAACCCGCGGCGCCTCTGGTGCGGCATCTCCGCCGTCGGCGTCTTTCGCACTGAAGACGGCGGCCGGACCTGGCATCTCAGGAACCAGGGCGTGAGGGTGACGATCGAGGACAAGGTCAGGAAAGACGTCGGCTACTGAGTCCACGCCCTCGCCCAGGATCCGGAGGATCCGGGGACGATCTACCGCCAGGACCACCGCGGCATGTACCGCACGCGCGACGGCGGGGACTCGTGGGAGCGGACCGAGAACGGCCTCTCGTCGGGTTTCGGCTTCCCGATCGTCATCGATCCGAAGACGAAGGCGCTCTTCGCGGTGCCGCTGGAGAGCGACGAGTACCGCTTCCCGCCGGGGGGCCGGCTCCGCGTCTACCGGAGCCTGAACCGCGGAGACTCGTGGGAGCCCCTCGGGCGCGGGCTGCCCGAGGAGCACGCCTACGCCCTCGTGCTCCGCGGCGCCATGGCGGTGGACGGCCTGGATCCGGCGGGCGTTTACTTCGGGACGACGGCCGGCGGCCTCTACGCCTCGCGCGACGGCGGCCAGACCTGGCAGGCGCTGCCGGTGACGCTGCCGCGCGTCCTCTGCGTGACGGCGTTCGTCGTCTAGCGCCGATGCCACAGGTGACCGTGGCGCTGCCGAGCCTCCTGGCGGGGGTCGTCGGCGGGGCTAGGACGCTTCCCATCGAGGCCGAGACGCTCGCCGGCGCGCTGGATGAGTTGGTGCGGCAGTACCCCGCGCTCAAGATCCACCTCTTCGACGAGAGCGGCGCGTTTCGCCAGCATGTCCTCTGCTTCCACAACGAGGAGAGCACGCGCTGGCTCGGGAGCCTCGACCGGCCGCTCGCCCCGGGCGACGTGATCACGATCATGCAGGCGGTCTCGGGCGGCGGATAAGGACCCACAAGGCGGGTAGAAAATACCCGAGAGACGGGTAGAAAATACCCATGAGACGGGTATAATATACCCATGCTTCGAAGGGGCATCGAAGGCTCGCTCAAGAAGGCCCTGACCGATACCCCGGTCGCGCTCCTCGTGGGCGCCCGCCAGGTCGGCAAGAGCACGCTGGCCCAGGCCCTGGTTCCCGAGGAGCGTTATCTCACCCTCGACGATGCCACGCTCCTGGCTGCGGCCCAGGCCGACCCGACGGCCTTCGTTGCCCGGCAGGAAGGGCTGGTCGTGATCGACGAGGTCCAGCGAGTCCCCGACCTGCTCCTGGCGATCAAGGCGTCGGTGGACCGGAACCGGCGGCCCGGCCGCTTCCTTCTGACGGGATCGGCGAACATCCGGTTGGTCCCGCGGGTGGCTGGCGCCCTCGTCGGCCGGATGGAGATCCTCACGCTCTGGCCCCTGTCCCAGGGGGAGATGGAAAAGCGCGGGGAGGGCTTCCTCGACGCCGTCCGGAGGGCACGCCTTCCGGGTGACCCGCCTGCCCTCACGGCTGCGGAGGTGGCGGGGCGGATCGTCCGCGGCGGCTACCCGGGCGTGTATGCTTGGGCAGAGCGGCGGCGGTCGACATGGCTGCGTTCCTACGTCACCGGCGTCCTCGAGCGCGACGTGCGGGAACTGACAACCATGGAAGCTATCGCCGCCCTGCCACGGCTCCTCGCGCTGCTGGCGACGCGCCTGGCTACCCTCGTCAGCCTCGCGGACGTCTCGCGCACGACCGGCATCCCTCACAGCACACTCCAGCGACACATGGCGCTCCTGGAGCGGACGTTCCTGATCCATCAGATCCCTGGTTGGGGAGTGAAGCTGGGCGCTCGCGTACTGAAGTCGCCCAAGCTCGTTTTCTCGGACACGGGGCTTGCGACCTCAGTCCTTCGGCTTAGCTCCTCGCGCCTGCGACAGGAGCAGATTTTCGGCCCTGCCCTCGAGAACTTCGTGATCATGGAGCTCGCCAAGCAGGCTTCATGGCACGAGGAGCAGCCAACGCTCTACCATTTCCGTACCCCGAAGGGCATTGAGGTGGACGTCGTGCTGGAGTTCGACGGTGGCGAGATCCTGGGGGTGGAAGTAACCCGGAGCCAGACGCTCACGGGGGACGATCTCCGGGGACTGCACGAACTGGCGAAGGTAACAGGCAAGCGCTTCCGGGCGGGGGTGATCCTCTACCTCGGGCGGCGGGTCGTCCCGTTTGGCAAGAACCTGTTCGCCGTGCCGCTTTCGGCACTTTGGGAGTGGTAGCGCGGAGACTGCGCGATGAGGCTGACGGCGGAGGAAGAGGCGATCCTGGCGGGGCGGCGGGGGGAGCCTGCGCGGCGGGCGCTCCTGATGCAGGTCGCCACGGGCGAGTTCTTCGGCGCCGAGCGCATGGTGCCCGTGACCTCGGCCCACCTGACCGGCGACCCGGAGTCCATGGGGGACGCGGGCCTCGCCTTCGTCGAGGACCTGGTCCGCCAGGGGGCGCGCTTTGTCGTCCCCACCACCACGAACTCCTGCAACGTGGACTTGGCCCTCTACCGGGAGTTCGGCCAGCCCGAGGAGGTGGCGCAGAAGGAGCGGCGCCTCCGCGAGCTGATCACCTCGATGGGCGGGATCTTGCTCACCTCCTGCACCAACTACCAGGCGGTCGCCCAGCCGCGCTTCGGCGAGCACCTGGCCTGGGGCGACACGGGGACAGTGATCTACGCCAACGCGGTCTGCGGCGCCCGGTCCAACTTCGAGGGCGGGCCGGCGTCGTATGCGGCGGCGCTGACGGGGCGGGTCCCCGTGTACGGGATGCATCTCCCCGAATGCCGGCGCGGGACGCACCTCATCGAGGTGCGCGACCAGCCGCGGGGCGTGAGCGACTGGGGGGCCCTCGGGGTCTTCGTCGGGCGCCGGCTCACGAACTACTGGCTCGTCCCCGTCTTCACCGGGCTCGAGGTGGAGCCCGACTCGGACGGGCTCAAACAGCTCGGGGCGACCCTCGCCTCCTACGGCTCGCTCGCCATGTTCCACATCGTCGGGATGACGCCCGAGGCGCGGACGCTGGAGGAGGCCTTCGGCGGGCAGGAGCCCCGGGAGCGGATCGTCGTGGAAGGGGGAGACCTGGGCCGGACCTACCGCTCCTTCGTCCCCGAGAAGGACAAGGTGGACCTGGTCGTCTCCGGGACGCCCCACCTCTCGCTCTTCGAGGTGCGGACGCTCGCGCGCCTCCTGGAGGGGAAGAAGGTTAGCGCGAGCACGATGCTCCTCCTGACGACCAACGCCCCGGTGAAGGCGCTGGCCGACCAGGAAGGCTACACGAGAGCGATCGAGGCGGCCGGCGGGCGGATCGTCGTCGGGGTCTGCTACTACATCATGACGCCCCGAGAAATGGCTCGGCGTTACGGCCTCAGGACCATCGTCACCGACTCGGCCAAGCTCGCCAACATCATCGCCGCCTACGGCTACAACCCGATCTTCCGCCCCACGGCCGAGTGCGTGGAGGCGGCCGTGACGGGACGGATCGCGCGATGAAGGAGCCCATCGTCCTGACGGGCCATCCGGGCGTGGGCGACGTCGTCGAAGGCGAGGCCCTCGTCTCCCCCGACGGCTTCAGCGCCCGCTACGACCTCGACCGGGCGACGGGGATGATCTCGCGCGAGTCCCACGCCCTCTACGGGAAGTCCATCGCCGGCAAGGTCTTCGTCTGCCCCCTCGCCAAGGGCGGCTTCGCCACCTCCTGGGCGCTCCTGGACCTCAAGTCGCGCGGCCTGGCGCCGGGCGCCATGCTCTTCGGCGTCGCCAACCCCGTGATGGTTCAGGGCGCTGTCCTGGGCGGCGTGGCCCTGATGGATCAGCTGACGCCCGATCCGATGACGGCGATCAGGACCGGCGACCGGGTCCGCGTGGACCCGAAGGCCGGCCGCGTGGAGGTATGGAGAGCGCGGTAGCCGAGCGCCTGGCCCGCGTTGCGCGTAAGTCTACGTGCCGGCTCACGCACTATGGCCGGAAGAGCGGTCAAGCCTATGAGGTCACCATCTGGTTCCTGGTGGACGGGGACGCCGTCTATCTGACGACGATGAACATGCAGCGCCAGTGGACGCGGAACGTGCAAGCCAACTCAAGAGTGCTCCTGCGGGTGGGCGGGGAGACCTTCGCCGGGGACGTCGAGCTGGTCAGCGCCGGGGCGCAGATGCTCCACGTCGTGGGCCTCCTCAGGAAGAAGTACTGGCTCGCCCGACCCTACCTCTGGCTCAAGGGGAAACCCGATGGGGCCTTTCGAGTGCGTGTTCGCCCATCATCGGCATGAGAAAGGCCGACAGTTTGAAGCGATGACGAGAACACCGCAGAAAGAGGTGGTCGTGGTCAAGGCCGAGCGGCTCCGGGCCTTCGTGGCGCGGCTCCTCACGGCCCTGGGGCTCCCTGAGGCCGATGCCGAGAGCGTGGCGGAGGTGCTCGTGGAGGCGGACCTCAGAGGCGTCGAGTCCCACGGGACGACGCGCGTGGCGGGCTACGTCTCCATGATGCGTTCGGGCCTCCTCAATCCCACCCCCAGCGTGAAGGTCCTGAAGGACGCGCCCTCCCTCGCCATGCTCGACGGGGACGGCGGCTTCGGCATCGTGGTGGCGAGGCGGGCGATGGCGATGGCCATGGACAAGGCGCGGGCCGCGGGCATCGCCTGCGTGACCGCCCGGAACATGACCCACACGGCGATGGTCGGGTTCTACCCGATGATGGCGGCGCGGGCGGGGCTCATCGGTCTGGCGCTGAACAACGGCCCGGCCATCGTCCCCCCGTTCGGCGGCACCACGCCGACCTACGCCACCAACCCCATCGCGGTCGCGGTCCCCGCGGGCGGCGAGGAGCCGATCGTCCTCGACATGGCGACGACGATGGCGGCGGGCGGGAAGCTTCGCCTCGCGGCCAAGAAGGGGCAGCCCATCCCACCGTCGTGGGCGCTGGACCGCCACGGCCAGTCGACCACCGACCCGGAGGAGGCGCTCCTCCACGGCTTTCTCCAGTGGGCCGGGGGCTACAAGGGATTCGGCATCGCGACCGTCGTGGAGATCCTGGGCGGGGTTCTTGCCGGCGGGCTCTTCGGCACCGACGTGCCGCCGATGAAAGTCTTCGGCAAGGACCCGCTGGTCGCCAGCGGCTTCTATATGGCGATCGACCCCGCGCGCTTCATGCCGCTCGACGAGTTCCGGGCGCGCGTGGACCGCCTGATCCGCCAGATCAGATCCTCGGCGCGCGCCGCGGGCGTGGAGGAGGTGCACGTCGCCGGTGAGATCGAGCACCGGCGGCGCGCGGAGCGCCTCCGGGACGGCATCCCCCTGAGCGAGGTGGTCTATCGCGAGCTCGCCGCCCTGGCCGGCGACGCCGGCATCGCCTTCGACCTGGCCGGCCCGGCCTGACCCCCGCTCATTCAACAACGCAAATACGCATGCCTGACCCCAGCCGTTGACAACCTGCCCTGGACCCGTCTAGATTCCACTTGCGCCATGAACTCTTACCCGAGGAGGAGCGACCTATGGAGCTGACTCGACGCGACATGCTGCGACTGACGGCAGCGGGCGCGCTGGCCGCCCACTATCCCTCTCCCGCGCGCGCGGCGGAGTTTCCCACGAAGCCCGTCACGCTCATCTGCCCGTGGCCGGCGGGGGGGAGCACCGACCAGCAGATGCGGGCCCTGGCCGAGGTGGCCGGGAAGCACCTGGGCCAGCCTGTGGTCATCGAGAACAAGCCGGGCGGGAGCGGCACCGTCGGGGCGGCGACCATGGCGGCCACGGCGAAGCCGGACGGCTACACGATCGCCCAGATTCCCATCACGATCTTCCGCCTCCCGCACATGCAGAAGGTCACGTGGGATCCGCTCAAGGACTTCACCTACATCATCCATCTGACGGGCTACACCTTCGGCGTGGTGGTCAAGGCCGACTCCCCCTGGAAGACCTGGCAGGAGTTCATCGCCCACGCCAAGGCCAACCCGGGCAAGGTCACCTACGGCACGCCCGGGGCGGGCACGACGCTCCACATCACGATGGAGGCGCTCGCCGCCAAGGAGGGGATCAAATGGATCCACGTCCCGTTCAAGGGCGGGGCGGAGAACACGGCGGCCGTCCTGGGTGGCCACACCATGGCGAACGCGGACTCCACGGGCTGGGCCTCCCTCGTGGACGCCGGTCAGCTCCGGCTCCTCGTCACCTGGACGGCCCAGCGGACGAAGCGCTGGCCCAACGTGCCGACGCTCAAGGAGCTGGGCTATGGGATCGTTTCCAACTCCCCCTACGGGTACGCGGGTCCCAAGGGGATGGACCCGAAGGTGGTCAAGGTCCTCCACGACGCGTTCAGGAAGGGGCTCGAGGAGCCGGTGCATCTGAAGACTCTGGAGCGGCTCGACATGGAGCCGGTGTACATGAACAGCGAGGACTACACCAAGTACGTCAAGGTGCTGGTGGACGAGGCCAAGGTGCAGGTGGAGCAGGCGGGCCTGATGAAGAAGAGCTAGGTGAAGCGGGAGGATATCGGTAGCTCGCTCTTCTGGCTCCTCCTGGGCGCGGGTGTCGCCTACGCCGGCTGGGACCTGGGGCTCGGGAAGCTGCGCGACCCCGGACCCGGGTTCATGCTTTTCTGGGTCGGCCTCATCATGGTCGGCCTCTCTCTGGCCATCGGGGCGGGCGCCCTCCGTCGCGCCCCCGGGGCGGCCGTAGCCCTCTGGGCCGGGTCGCGCTGGCGGAAGATCATCCTGGTCGTCGCCGCGCTTGTGGGATACGCCTACGCCCTCGAGCGGCTCGGGTTCTTCCTCACCACCGTCCTCGTCCTGATCTTCCTCTTCAAGGCGATCGAGCCCCAGCGCTGGACGGTGGCCGTCGCCGGCGCCGTCCTCACCGCGCTCGCGGCCTACGGCCTCTTCAACCTCTGGCTTGGCGCCCAGCTCCCTCGGGGGGCTCTCTTCGGTTAGCCGATGGAGCTCCTCCAGGCTCTCGGCGTCGGCTTCTCGGTCGCGCTCCAGCCGGTTAACCTCCTCTACTGCTTCGCCGGGGTCTTCATCGGGACCCTGATCGGCGTGCTGCCCGGCATCGGCCCGGTGGGGGCCATGTCGCTCCTCTTCCCCGTGACCTTCCAGGCCACGCCCGAGGCGGCCATCATCATGCTGGCCGGGATCTACTACGGCGCCATGTACGGCGGCTCGACCACGTCCATCCTCGTCAATATCCCAGGCGAGGCGGCGTCGGTCGTCACCTGCCTCGACGGCTATCAGATGGCGCGGCAGGGGCGGGCGGGCCCGGCCCTCGGCATCTCGGCCATGGGCTCGTTCATCGGCGGGACCGCGTCCGTCATCGGCCTGATGGCGCTGGCCCCGCCGCTCTCGAAGTTCGCCCTCAAGTTCGGCCCCGCCGAGTACTTCTCGCTCATGGTGCTGGGGCTCACCATCCTCATCTATCTGGCCCACGGCTCCATGCTGAAGGCCCTCCTGATGGCCGCCTTCGGGATCGTCCTCGGGCTCGTCGGGCTCGACGCCATCACCGCGCAGCCCAAGCTCACGTTCGACCGGATGGAGCTGGTGGACGGCGTCGGCCTCGTGCCGATCGTGATGGGGCTCTTCGGGATCGCGGAGGTCCTGGCCAACGTCGAGCGCCAGCTCCGCCGGGAGGTCTTCGACACCCGGATCCGGGGCCTCCTTCCCACGGCGAAGGACTGGCTCGAGAGCCGCTGGGCGGTGGTGCGCGGGTCGCTCGTGGGTTTCTTCCTCGGGATCCTCCCCGGCGGGGGCGCGGTGATCTCCTCCTTCCTCTCCTACGCGCTGGAGAAGCGCGTGTCGAAGCACCCCGAGCGCTTCGGCCACGGGGCGATCGCAGGGGTCGCGGGACCCGAGGCCGCCAACAACGCCGCGGCCGGGGGGGCCTTCATTCCCCTCATGACGCTGGGCATCCCCCCGAACGTGGTGATGGCCATGCTGCTCGGCGCCTTCATGGTCCACGGCGTCCAGCCCGGGCCGCTCATGATGGCGCAGAACCCGGGGCTCTTCTGGGGCGTCATCACGAGCATGTACATCGGGAACATCATGCTCCTGATCCTCAACCTGCCGCTCATCGGGATCTGGGTTCAGGTGCTGAAGATTCCCTACAAGATCCTCTTCCCGCTGATCCTCTTCTTCTGTCTGGTGGGCGTGTACAGCGTGAGCAACACCGTCTTCGACATCTACCTGATGATCGCCTTCGGTGCGGTGGGCTACCTCATGCGGAAGTTCGGCTACGAGCCGGCGCCGCTGGTCCTGGCCTTCGTGCTGGGGCCCCTCATGGAGAACAACCTTCGGAAGTCCCTGATCCTCTCCCAGGGTGACTTCGCCACCTTCGTCACGCGCCCGCTCTCCGCCGCCTGCCTCGCCATCGCGCTTTTCCTCCTACTCTCCCCGCTGCTCCCCGCCCTCAGGAAGCGGCGCGAGGTGGTGGCGATGGAGGAGGTGGCTTGAGCGCGCGGCCCCAGACCACCGCGGTAACGAAAGTCCCCAGAACTCCCGCCGCGCCGGCCAGCGTGAATCCCGCGGCATAGCCCCAGCCGGCCATCACGGGGCCCAGGGCGATGGAGGCCAGGCCCATGCCGATGTAGATCGCCGTGCTGTAGCCGCCCATCGCCAGCCCGCGCGTGGCGGGAGTAGTGGCCTCCGACAGGGCCGCGCCAACCGCCACGAAGGTCACCGCGAAGGCGGCGCCGATCACGGCGCTGAGCAGGACGAAGTCGGCCCGCCCGCTCGCGTGGGGCAGGAGGGCGGTCGCCAGGGCCGCGGCGACGAGGCCGCCGAGGACGTACGGCCGCCGGGTGCCGGTGCGGTCCAGCAGCCAGCCGGCGGGAACCCGTGCCGCCGTGTTGACGAAGGCCTGCACCCCGAGGACGAGGCCGATCTCCAGGGGGAGGATCCCGCGCTCCCGCGCCAGGAGCGGGAAGAAGGTCAGGATCGCGCCCCAGAGGCCGAGACCGCTCACCGTCGCGATCCACCCGGCCCAGACGCGCCGGTTCCGGCGGACTTGGTCGAAAGCCGCGAGCGGTGCCGACCGGGCGGCTCCAGTCTCGACCCGCGGCAGCATTCCTCCGGCGGCCAGCGCCGCCGCGATGATGATCCCGGCGACGACAAAGGCGGCGCGCTCGCTCCAGCCCTGGGCGACGTAACCGCCCAGGATCGGTCCGAGCCCGAATCCCGCGTAGAGCGCCATCGTGTACCAGCCGTAGGCGCGCGCCATCGCCCCCGGCGCCGCCACGTCGCCCACGAGGGACATCACGCTCGGCGTGAACGCCGCCACGCCTAGGCCCGCGGCCCCGTAGATGACCATCAGCCCGGGAGGCAGGCTCACCAGTGGGAGCAGGAGCGAGGTCAGCGCGCTGAGCGCCATCCCGCCGAGGAGGAGGGTCCGCCGCCCCCAGCGGTCGGAAGCCAGGCCGAACGGAATCGCGCTGATGGCGGCGACCACCATGTGGGCGCCCATGACCAGCCCAACCTGCGTTGGAGTGGCGCCGTGGGCGGTGGCATAGAGCGGCAACACCGGAACCCGCATGTACGCGCCCGTGTAGTGGAGGAGCGTCAGCAGGCAGACGAGGCCGAGGACCTTATCTCCCTGACGCATCCCGTATATAATGCTCCCGCGTATGCCCAAATCCTACAGCGGCAAATCCTGGGACGAGCTGGTTGTCGGCCAAGAGTTCTGGACCGGTGGCCGCACCGTGACGGAGGGGGACGTTCTCGCGTTCGCCGGCCTCACCGGCGACTACAATCCCCTCCACGTGGACGAGGAGTTCGCGCGCACGAGCCCCTTCAAGACGCGCGTCCCCCACGGCCCGCTGATCCACGACATGTACCTGGGCCTCATGGACCGGCTGGGCCTGGTGGCGGGGACGGCGCTGGCGTTCCTCGAGTTGCGTTGGAAGTTCCTGGCTCCCGTCCTAATGGGCGACACCGTTCACGCGCGGGTTACCGTCCGGGACAAGCGCGAGGTAAAGAAGCCTGATCGCGGGATCGTCACCTTCGCCGTGACGCTCTTCAACCAGCGGGGCGAGGCCGTCCAGGAGGGCGAGCACGTCCTTCTCCTGGCCCGCAACGCAAAAACGCAAGCCTGACACGAAGTTCCACGCACCCCCAGGTCCCGGCCGCAACGCAAATACGCATGCCTGACCCCAGCGTCGTTGTCTTTCGGTGGGCGCCGGGCCGTCCCGAGCGGACGCAGACCTATCGCGTCGAGGCGAGGCCGGGGATGACGGTGCTCGATGCGCTCGTCGAGATCCAGCGGGAGCAGGATCCGACGCTCGCCTTCCGCTATTCCTGCCGGGTGGGGATGTGCGGCTCCTGCGCCGTCGTGATCAACGGCCGAGAGCGCTGGGCGTGCCGGACGCTTCTCGCCTCTCTCAAAACCGAAGCCGTCACCGTGCGCCCTCTTTACCATTTCCCCCTGATCCGGGACCTCGTGGTGGACATGGCCCCCTTCGCGGCGAAGATGAAGGCTGCCGGCGCCGTTTTCGTGGCGAAGGAGGGGGAGGAAGCCTTCGCCCCCATCGGCCGGAACGTGAAGGAGCGCCGGCAGATCGATGGGGCCATCGAGTGTATCGGCTGCGGGGCGTGCCTGTCGGCGTGCACGATGGTCGGATGGAACGAGCAATACGCCGGCCCCGCAGCGCTCAACCGCGCCTTCACCCTCATGGCCGACAGCCGCGACGGCGCCGGGGCCGAGCGGTGGCCGCTGCTCCTCTCGGAGGACGCCCTCGTCCGCTGTCACGGCCAGGCCAACTGCACCGAGGTCTGCCCCATGGAACTCTCCCCCACCGACAGCATCCTGAAACTCCGGCGGAAGTCGATTTTTCAACTAGTTAGGTCGGCTCATCGCCTTGACACCTCGGGAGCCACCGTGGTAGCGTAGAGTGCCACTTCGAGAGCGGGACGTGATCGCCTCCTGCCCCGTAGGGTGGGAGGCGATACGTTTGAAATAGCAGCGGCAGTCAGGAGGCCCACCGATGGGTGCCGCGGAGATCCGGAAGCTGTACGAGGCCATGCCCGAGCGGCTGGCCAAGGCCCGCAGGAAATTCGGGCGCCCCCTCACCCTCACCGAGAAGATCCTCGTCGCTCACGCCGACAACTTCGACGCCCAGCAGTGGGATCGCGGCAAGGCCAACCTGCGCCTCCGGGTGGACCGGGTCTCCATGCAGGACGTCACGGGGCAGATGGCGATCCTCCAGTTCATGCATTCGGGGAAGAAGGGCGTGGCGGTCCCCAGCACGCTTCACTGCGACCATCTGATCCGTGCGGAGAGCGGCGCGCCCGAGGACATGAAGCGGGCGATCACCGAGAACAACGAAGTCTACAACTTCCTCCGCTCGGCGGCGAAGAAGTACGGGATCGGCTTCTGGAAGCCCGGCTCCGGCATCATCCACCAGGTCGTCCTCGAGAATTACGCGTTTCCCGGCGGGCTTATGATCGGGGCCGACTCCCACACGCCCAACGGCGGCGGGCTCGGGATGCTCGCGATCGGCGTGGGCGGGGCCGACTGCGGCGAGGTCATGGCGGGGCTCGCCTGGGAGGTGCTCCACCCGAAGCTGATCGGGGTGCGGCTCACGGGGAAGCTCTCCGGCTGGACGTCGGCCAAGGACGTGATCACCTACCTCTGCGGGCGCCTCACCGTCAAGGGCGGCACCAACAAGATCATCGAGTACTTCGGCCCCGGCGCCGAGTCCATCAGCGCCACGGGGAAGGGGACCATCTGCAACATGGGCGCCGAGCTCGGCGCCACCACCTCGGTCTTCCCCTTCGACGACCGCATGGCGGCGTATCTCGAGGTCACCGACCGGGCGGACATCGCGAAGCTGGCCCGGCAGTACCGCGAGCACCTGGTGGCCGATCCGGAGGTGCACGCGGCTCCGGAGAAGTTCTTCGACGAGCTCGTGGAGATCGATCTCTCGGCTCTCGAGCCCCACATCGTCGGCCCGCACTCTCCCGACCGCGCGCGTTCTGTCAGCAAGCTCGCCGCGGAGGTCAAGGCCAACGGCTGGCCGGCCAACATGAAGGCCGCGCTCATCGGCTCCTGCACCAACTCCTCCTACGAGGACATGCGGCGCGCCGCCCACATCGCCATGCAGGGGCTCAAGGCCGGGCTCAAGGCGAAGGTCCCGTTCCTGGTCACGCCGGGCTCGGATCGTATCTTCCAGACGATCAAGCGCGACGGCATCATGGACACCTTCCAGAAGATGGGCGGGACCGTGCTGGCCAACGCCTGCGGCCCGTGCATCGGCCAGTGGAAGCGCTCTGACGTGGGAAAGAACGAGGCCAACTCCATCGTCAGCTCGTATAACCGGAACTTCCCCGGACGGAACGACGGCAGCGCGGCGACGCTCTCCTTCCTGACGAGCCCCGAGATCGTGACTGCCCTCGCCTTCGCCGGGACCCTCGAGTTCGATCCCGTCAACGGGACGCTGACGGCGCCCGACGGCAAGCAGTTCCGCTTCACGCCTCCCGAGGGGGAGGAGCTGCCGAAGGCCGGCTTCGCCAAGGGGCTGGAAGGCTACGAGGCGCCGGCCGAGGACGGCGACAAGGTCCAGGTGGAGGTTTCGCCAACGAGCGAGAGGCTCCAGCTCCTGGAGCAGTTCCCCGCGTGGGATGGCCAGGACTTCACGGACCTCGTGGTCCTCCTCAAGACCAAGGGGAAGACGACGACCGATCACATCTCGCCGGCGGGGCCGTGGCTCCGCTTCCGCGGCCACATCGACAGGATCAGCGACAACATGTTCCTCGGCGTCACCAATGCCTTCTCCCCCGAGGCCGGCAAGGGGACGGACATCCTCAGTGGCGAGTCGGGCCTGACGATCAGCCAGATCGCCCGCCGCTACAAGGCCAAGGGGGTCGGCTCCATCGTGATCGGCGACGACAACTACGGCGAGGGATCCAGCCGCGAGCACGCCGCCATGTCGCCGCGCTACCTCGGCGTGAAGGTTGTGCTCGTCAGGAGCTTCGCGCGGATCCACGAGACCAACCTCAAGAAGCAGGGAATCCTGCCCCTCACCTTCGCCGACCCCAAGGACTACGACCTCCTGGAGCAGAACGACCGGGTGAGCGTCACCGGGCTGGCGGCGCTGGCCCCGGGCAAGCCCGTCACAGTCACCGTGAGCAAGCCCGACGGGCGAGCCTTGTCGTTCAAGGCCAACCACAACCTCACCGCCGAGCAGGTCGGCTGGTTCAAGGCCGGCTCCGCGCTGAACGCGCTGAAATGACGTCCCGCGGCGCCAGAGTGCCGTCGTGCTGAACGCCCTCTGGTTCATCTTGGCTGGCATGGCCATCGTGTTTGCCACCCTGGGGCTGCTCCTGGTGGTGATGGCGGGGCTCAACCGCTTGCTGGCCCCCAAGCCCGGGGCCAAGGCGCGCGGCGACTCAACCTGAACCGGAGCTGGAGGCGATGATGGAAGGCGAACTTCTGGGCGTCCTGGCGCTGACCTGGAAGATGGCGGTGATGATCGGCGTGGGAGGTCTCCTCATCTACCTGGGAATCGCCCGGGAGGTGGAGCCGATGCTCCTGGTTCCCATCGGGATGGGGATCGTCCTCGCCAACATCCCCCTCGGCGGGCTGACCGAAGGAGGCGGACTCCTCTCGCTGCTCCGGCAGATCGGCATCGACAACGAGCTGTTTCCGCTCCTGATCTTCATCAGCGTGGGGGCCATGATCGACTTCGGTCCCCTGCTGGAGCGTCCCTACACGGTCCTCCTGGGAGCGGCCGCCCAGTTCGGGATCTTCGGCACCTTCTTCGTGGCCTATCTCCTCGGCGACGGCGGGCTCCGCCTGCTCGACTTCACCTTCAAGGATGCGGCCTCCATCGGCATCATCGGCTCGGCCGACGGGCCGACCTCCATCTACGTCTCCACGGTCCTGGGGACGAAGTACGCCCCCGCCATCGTGGTGGCCGCCTACTCCTATATGGCCCTGGTGCCCATCATCCAACCGCCCATCATGCGGCTCCTCACCACGAAAGAGGAGCGGCGGGTGACCATGCCCGCCCGCGCCGCGAGGGTATCCCAGCGCACCCGGATCCTCTTCCCCATCGTCACCATCCTGGTGGTGGGGCTCATCGCCCCCAAGGCCACGCCGCTCATCGGCACCCTGATGTTCGGCAACCTCCTGAGAGAGTCGGGAGTGCTCGAACGCCTCTCTAACGCGGCGCAGAACGAGCTCGCCAACATCGTGACGATCCTGCTGGGGCTCACGGTGGGAGGCATGATGCTGGCCGAGGAGTTCCTCCGCCTGGAGACCATCATGATCTTCGTCATGGGGGTGGTGGCCTTCGCCGTGGGCACCGCGACGGGGGTCGTCTTCGGCAAGGTGATGTATCTGCTCTCGGGGAAGAAGATCAACCCTCTGATCGGCGCGGCGGGGATCTCGGCCTTCCCGATGTCGGCGCGGGTCGTCCAGAAGGTGGGGCTCGAGGCCAACCCGCACAACCACCTGCTGATGCACGCGGCGGGCGCCAACACCGCGGGGCAGATCGCCTCGGTGGTGGCCGGCGGCGCCGTGCTGGTGCTGGTCCCCCTGTTCGCGTAGGCGGGGCCTCCGGGCCGAGGCTCCCGCCTACGATTCCCCCCTCACCCTCCCCTCCCCCCGCCGGGGGAGAGGATCAGGGTGAGGGAGGCGCGGGTCAGGCCTTGGGTGCCTCCCGACTGGAGAGGTAATCCTTGGCCTGCATCGGGAAGAGCACGCCCAGGAGGACGTCCTCGTCGCTCTTGGCCAGGGACCCGAGTTCCTTCACCGTGCGGTCCCAGTCCCCGGGATCGGCCAGGTTCCCCGCCCTTATCGAATAGTCGGGCTCCTTGTCACCCATCACCTTCTTGACGAGTTCCTTGGCGACGGGCCCCGGCGGCCGGCCGTACTTGCCCCCGACGTAGTCCGTGACCTCGCGGGTCACCATCTTGTAGCGCTCGCCGGTCAGCACGTTCAACACCGCCTGGACGCCGACGATCTGGCTCGTCGGGGTGAGCAGCGGCGGGTAGCCCATGTCCCGCTCGACGTTGGGGACCTCCTTCAGCGCGGCCTCCATGAGGTCCATCCGGTTCGACTCCTTCAGCTGGGCCACCATGTTGGAGATCATGCCGCCCGGGATCTTGTGAATGAACACGTCTCCGCTGACCCCGGTGTACCCCGTCTCGAACTTCTCGTACTTCTCCTTGATCTGCCGGGTGATCCGGGCAGGCTCCTCGAGGAGCTTCAGGTCGATGCCCGTGTCGAAGGGCGTATTCTGGAGCGCCGCCACCATCGTCTCCGTCGCCGGATGCGCCGAGCCGAAGGACAGCGGAGACATCACCGTATCGATCATGTCGACACCGGCCAGAATCGCCATCAGGTGGGACATGCTGGAGGTGCCGCCCATGTCGTGACAGTGGAGGAGAACCGGCAGCTTGTCCTTCGCCCGCTCCTTGATGCCCCTGATGATCCGGTACGAGTCGAAGGGCCTGAGGATCCCCGTGGCATCCTTGAAGGACAACCAGTCCGCCCCGATCTCGATCAGCTGTTCGGCGTACTCCATCCACCGTTCGATCGTATGGACCGGGCTGACGGTGTAGTTCACCTCCACGTGGGCTTCGCCGCCGAACTCCTTGACGGCCTTGGTGGCCACCTGGATGTTGCGGAAGTCGTTGGTGGCCTCGAAGATCCGGAACACGTTCATCCCGTTGGCGCAGGCGCGTTCGACGAACTTGCGCACGATGCTGTCGGTGTACGGCCGGTAGGCCAGGATGTGCTGGCCCCTCAGGAGCATCTGGAGCTTGGTTTTGGGCATCACCGCCTTGATTCGCTTGAGCCGCTCCCAGGGGTCCTCCTTGAGATAGCGCAACGACGCATCGAAGGAGGCGCCCCCCCAAACCTCCACCGCATGGAAGCCGCACGTGTCCAGCGCTTGGCACAAGGGGAGCAGGTCGTCGGTGGAGACTCTGGTGGCGAGCTTGCACTGCTGCCCATCCCTGGGCGTCAGGTCGGTGATCTTGATTCGTTTCGAGCCCGCCGCCCCCTTGAGGAGGGCCCGCATATCCTCCGCCAGCTTGTCCAGGCTTTCTTCAAACCGCATGTCAGACCTCCCTCATCTCACGATGACGAATTCGCAGGAGATCGGGGCGACCCGGTTGACCATGGCGGCGATGCTGCACGTCTTGTGGAGCGCCACGTCGATGGCCGCCTTCACGTCCCCATCGGTGAGCGCCTGCCCCTTCACGCGGAACTTCAACCCGATCTTCGTGTACACCTTGGGGTGGTCCTCGCGCCGCTCGCCGTCGGTCTCGACCTCCAGGTCCTCCACGTGCTTGCCGGCCTTGTGGAGCGCCTCGTAGGTGTGGATGCCCATGCACCCGGCGATGGAGTACATCAGAAGCTCCGGAGGCCTGAACCCCCGGCCCTTGCCGCCCACGTGGGCCGCGGCGTCGATGGGCAGCTCCCCGGGGAACTCCCCCCCGCTCCCGAGGAAATGAAAGCCTTCCTTCTGCTTGACCCTTATCTTCATCGCCTGATCCTCCTCTTCGTCAACGACACGCTCACTCCTCGGGACGAGCCACGGAAAGGGGCGCTTGGCCCGCCGCGACCCGCTGAATGTTCTCCCACGCGAAGCGCGACCGCCGGAACCAGCCTTCGTACGCGTGCCCGGCGGTGTGCGGAGAAAGCACGACGTTCTCCAGGCCCAGGAGGGGGTGATCCGGGGCGATGGGCTCCTTGCGGAAGACGTCCAGCCCCGCCCCGCCGATGCGTTTTTCCTTCAGGGCCTCCACGAGCGCCTCCTCGTCCACGATCTCCCCCCGGCTCGTGTTGAGGAGGACGACGGTCGGCTTCATCATCGCCAGCTCCTTCCGCCCGATGAGCCCCCGCGTCTCGCGCAGGAGTGGGAGGTGAAGGGAGATGATGTCCGCCTCCCGCAGCAACTCCTCCAGCGAGACCCTGCGGGCGCCCAGGTCCTTCTCGATGTCGGGGGCAGGCACGACGTCGTAGTAGATGGTGCGCGTCTCGAAGCCCGCCAGGCGTCGGGCAACCTTCCGGCCGATGTTTCCCGCTCCGACGAGCCCCACCGTCTTGCCCGCCACCTCGAAGGTGTCGAATCCCGAGACCGCCTGGCGCCACCGCCCCTCGCGGACGGACCGGTCGCACAGGACGAGGCGCTTGTAGACAGCCAGGAGCAGGGCGACGCTGTGCTCGGCCACCGCCCAGGCGTTGGCCCCGCCGTTGGTGGCGACGGGGATCCCGAGCTGCCCGGTGAGGCGGAGATCGATCTTGTCATACCCTGCGGTCAAGAGCTGGAGGAGCCGCAGGGTCTTGGCCTCGCGCAAGACATCGCCGGAGATCTCCGCCGGGTGGAGGACCAGGAATTCCACATCGCGCACCAGGGCCCCTTTCTCGTCGTCGCTCAGACGATGGGGTCGCCACGACACCTCGAACCCCGCGGGGACCTTCTGCTGGAAGATGTCGGCCACCTGCTGGCCCAAGCCGTTGAAGAACAGTACCTTAGGCACGTTGCTCACCCCCTACGGGGATTTGATCTTTTCACCTGATGGCGGGTAGCTCATTTGAAGGAGGATCGGTCCGGGTGGTCCTGGAGACTTCGTTCTCTTTTCCAACCCGGTCCCCCACAACACACTATAATGTGGTTTTTGGAGGAGTCAAGGCGCCTGGCCACAATCCTCACCAAGAGAGGAGCAACGTGGAAATGGCCGAAGAGATCGTCGAGGCACCCATGGCGGGGAGGACGATTCGGATTCACGTCCAGGTCGGAAATGCCGTCAAAGAAGGTGATCGCATCTGCGACATCGAGGCCTTGAAAATGGAGATCCCCATCCTGGCCCCGGTGAACGGCACGATCAAGACGATCTGTGTCTCCCCGGGGCAGAAGTTCGAGGGGGGCGATCCCCTGGTCGTGATCGAGCACTGACGCGACGGGTGGTTTGCTTGACCGCTCATCCGCCGCGTGTTAGCGTAAGCTCGGTGATGCTGGGCAGAGTGAAAATCCCTCCCGGAGAGAAGATCTCCATCCAGCACGGAAAGGTTCGGGTTCCCGACCACCCGATCATCCCGTTCATCGAGGGGGACGGCACCGGCCCCGACATCTGGCGTGCCGCCGTCCGGGTCATCGACGCCGCCGTCGGCCGGAGCTCCACAGGGCGCAGGAAGATCGCCTGGTGCGAGGTGTACGCGGGCGAGAAGGCCCAAGCCATCTACGGCGCGGCGTGCCCCCCGAACCTCCTCCCCCAGGAGACGCTTGACGTCATTCGCGAGTGCCTGGTCGCCATCAAGGGCCCGCTCACCACGCCGGTGGGCGAAGGGTTTCGGAGCCTCAACGTCACCCTCCGCCAGGAGCTCGATCTGTACGTCTGCCTCCGGCCGGTGCGGGAGTTCAGCGGGGCTCCCTCCCCGGTGAAGCACCCGGAGAAGGTGGACATGGTGATCTTCCGGGAGAACACGGAGGACGTGTACTCCGGCATCGAGTGGGGAGCGGGGAGCCCCGAGGCCCGCAAGGTGATCGACTTCCTCCTGCGGGAGATGGGGGTGAAGCAGATCCGCTTCCCGGAGACCTCGGCGATCGGTATCAAGCCGATCTCCCAGCAGGGGTCGGAACGGCTGATCCGCGCCGCCATCCGCTACGCGATCGCGGCGGAGCGGCGCTCCGTCACGCTGGTCCACAAGGGAAACATCCAGAAGTTCACCGAGGGCGCTTTCATGCGCTGGGGGTACGACCTGGCCAAGCGCGAGTTCTCGGACCGCATGGTCTCGTGGGAGGAGTGCGGCGGCAAGCCGCCGGCGGGGAAGATCCTGATCAAGGATGCCATCTCCGACGCCTTCCTTCAGCAGTGTCTGACGCGCCCGGACGAGTTCGACGTCATCGCCTGCCCGAACCTCACCGGGGACCTCCTCTCGGACGCCCTCGCCGCCCAGGTGGGAGGGATCGGCGTCGCGCCCGGCGGCAACATCAACTACGAGACGGGCCACGCCCTCTTCGAGGCCACCCACGGCACCGCGCCCAAGTACGCCGGGCAGGACAAGGTGAACCCGGGGTCGGTGATCCTCTCCGGCGAGATGATGCTCCGCTATCTCGGCTGGACGGACGCCGCCGACCGGATCATCACGGGGCTCGAGAAGACGATCCAGTCGAAGGTCGTCACGTACGACTTCGCCCGGCTCATGGAGGGGACGAAGGAAGTGAAGTGCTCGGAGTTCGCGAGCGCCATCATTCATAACATGTCATAGGTGGAAGGAGCGAACCATGCGACCCAAGGTCACGGTAGTCGGAGCAGGAAACGTCGGGGCCTCGGTGGCCCAGTACACGGTCGAGAAAGAACTGGCTGATGTCGTCCTCGTTGACGTGATCGAAGGCGTCCCCCAGGGCAAGGGGCTCGACCTCCTCCAGGCGGGCCCCATCCACCACTACGACTCGCGGCTCACCGGCTCGAACAGCTACGACGAGACGGGGAACTCCGACATCGTGGTGGTGACCGCGGGCTTTCCGCGCAAGCCGGGGATGACCCGCGACGATCTCCTCTTCAAGAACGCCGAGGTCGTCCAGGTGGTGACCCAGGAGGTGGCCCGGCGCTCGCCCAACGCGATCCTGATCATGGTCACCAACCCGCTGGACGCCATGGTCCAGCTGGCCTGGAAGGTCTCCGGCTTCCCGCCCCATCGGGTCATGGGCATGGCCGGCATCCTGGACTCGGCGCGCTTCCGCACCTTCATCGCCATGGAGCTCGGCGTCTCGGTGGAAAACGTGACGGCCTTCGTCCTCGGCGGGCACGGGGACACGATGGTCCCGTTGCCGCGGTACTCGACCGTGGCGGGCATCCCGATCACCGAGCTGCTGCCCCGCGACAAGATCGACGCGCTCGTGAAGCGAACGGCGAACGGCGGCGCCGAGATCGTCGCTCTGCTGAAAACCGGCAGCGCGTTCTACGCGCCCGCGGCCGCCGTGGTGGAGATGATGGAAGCCATCCTGAAGGACAAGAAAAAGATCCTCCCGTGCGCGGCCTATCTCGACGGCCAGTACGGAGTCAAGGGCCTCTACGTCGGCGTGCCGGTCAAGCTGGGGCGCATGGGAGTGGAGCAGGTCATCGAGATCAAGCTGACCCCGGAGGAGGACGTCGCCTTCAAGAAGTCCGCCGCCGCGGTCCGCGAGCTGGTGGAGAAACTCAAGCTCTAGACCCCTCACCCTGCCCTCCTCAAACGCCCCTCACCTCTTCTCCTCTCCCCAGTGGGGAGAGGTAGGGTGAGGGGGAGAGGATTCAGGTGAGGGGAGGAGTTCAGTCATGCGCGAAATTCACGTCTCCGCGATCACCGATGCGGTCAAGAAGCTCTGCATCGACGCGAACCTCGACCTCGAGCCGGACATGTTGCGCGCGTTCGACCGGGCGCTCGCGACCGAGCGCTCGCCCGCGGGGAAGCAGGTCCTCCAGATCCTCAAGGACAACGCCCAGATGGCGCGGACGAAGCTTATCCCGTACTGCCAGGACACGGGCTTCGTCGTGTGCTTCGTCGAGCTCGGCCAGGACGTGCACGTGACGGGAGGCCTGCTTGCTGACGCGATAAACACGGGCGTCAGTCAGGGCTACAAGGAAGGCTACCTGCGCGCGTCGATCGTCCGGTCGCCATTCGACCGTGTGAACACCGGCGACAACACGCCGGCCGTCATCCATGTGGACGTCGTCCCCGGCGCGACGCTGAAGCTCATGGTCATGGCCAAGGGCGGCGGGTGCGAGAACCGATCCAAGTACAAGATGCTTACTCCCGCCGACGGGCCCGAGGGGGTGAAGGACTGGATCCTGGAATGCATCAAGACGGCCGGCCCCGACGCCTGCCCGCCGCTCATTGCCGGCGTGGGCGTGGGGGGCACCTTCGAGAAAGCGGCGATCCTCTCCAAGAAGGCGCTGTTCCGTGAGATCGGCAGCCCGAACCCCGACCCGGCGGTGGACGCCATTGAGAAGGAAGTCCTCGACAGGGCCAACCGCCTCGGGATCGGGCCCCAGGGGTACGGCGGCGATACCACCGCCTTCGCCATCCACATCCTGACCTACCCGTGCCACATCACCTCGCTCCCCGTGGCCGTCACGATCGAGTGCCACGCGCATCGGCACAAGGAGGCCACACTGTGACCCCCTCACCCTGCCCTCTCCCCCTCACCTCTTCTCCTCTCCCCAGTGGGGAGAGGCAGGGTGAGGGGGAGAGGATAAAGGTGAGGGGGAGAGGTCTCAAGCCATGGTCAAGATAGGGCCAGACGGCAGCAAGGACATCACCACGCCCCTCTCTGACGCTGACGTCGAATCGCTCAAGAGCGGCGACCGCGTGCGGATCACGGGCGTCCTCTACACCGCGCGCGACGCCGCCCACGGGCGGCTCATGCCGCTGATCGAGCGTGGCGAGAAGTTGCCGATCGACGTGCGTGGCCAGATCATCTACTACACGGGCCCGTCGCCGGCGCGGCCCGGGGAGATCGTCGGCTCGATCGGGCCGACCACGGCGAGCCGGATGGACAAGTACACGCCGGCCCTGCTCAAGCTGGGTCTCAAGGGCACCATCGGCAAGGGCTACCGCGGGCAGGCCGTCAAGGACGCCCTGCGGCAGTACAAGGGCGTGTACTTCGGGGCCATCGGGGGGGCGGGCGCGGTGCTCTCTCGGTTCGTGAAGAAGCTCGAGATCGTCGCTTACGAGGACCTCGCCACCGAGGCGATCCGCCGCCTGGAGGTGGAGGCTTTCCCCGCCATCGTCGTCAACGACTGCCACGGCAACGACCTTTACCAGGAAGGGATGAAAGCCTATGCCCGCTAGCGAGCTCGCGGCGACGGCCACCCTCCGCAAGGACACCTGGTGGGTGGAGCCGCTCCTGATCGTGCTGGGCCTCGGGGGGTTCGTGGTCTACACCACCTGGGCGGCCCTCCAGGGGGCCCACTTCGAGTACAAGAACTACCTCTCGCCCTTCTACTCGCCGACGCTGAAGCCGTCCTGGTGGCCGTTCTCCCCCGCCATCTTGATCCTCTGGGGCCCCGCCGGCTTTCGGCTCACGTGCTACTACTACCGGAAGGCCTACTACCGCTCGTTCTGGTGGTCGCCGCCGGCGTGCGCGGTCCGCGACGCCCACTCGGGCTACACGGGGGAGACCGGCTTCCCGCTGATCCTCCAGAACATCCACCGCTACTTCTTCTACGTCGCCACCGCCTTCCTGATTTTCCTCTGGTACGACGCGATCTACGCCTTCATCTTCGACGGCCGCTTCGGCATCGGGCTGGGCTCGATCATCATGGTGGTGAACGTGGCGCTCCTCTCGATGTACTCCTTCTCCTGCCACTCCTGCCGCCACCTCTGCGGCGGCTGCCTGGACCGGTTCTCCTCGAGGCCGCTCCGCTACCGGCTCTGGAGGATGGTCACCACCCAGAACGAGAGGCACATGCTCTGGGCGTGGCTCTCGCTCGTGTCGGTGGCGCTCACCGACGTCTACATCCGCCTCCTCTCCATGGGCATCATCCGCGACGTGAGGTTCTTCTAATGGCTCTCGACAAGTACGAGGTCCACGAGCACGACGTGATCGTCATCGGGGCCGGCGGCGCCGGCCTGCGCGCGGCCATCGAGGCCTCCGCCCAGGGGGCGAAGACGGCCCTGATCTGCAAGTCGCTCCTCGGCAAGGCCCACACCGTCATGGCCGAGGGCGGAATCGCCGCCGCGCTCGGCAACGTCTGGCCGGAGGATAACTGGAAGGTTCACTTCCGCGACACCATGCGCGGCGGCAAGCTGCTCAACAACTGGCGCATGGCCCAGCTCCATGCCCAGGAGGCGCCCGACCGCGTGAAGGAGCTGGAGGCCTGGGGGGCGCTCTTCGACCGCACCCCCGACGGGCGGATCCTTCAGCGCGACTTCGGCGGCCACCGCTACGCGCGTCTGGCCCACGTGGGCGACCGCACCGGGCTCGAGATGATCCGCACCCTTCAGCAGCACGCCGTGCACAAGGGGATCGATGTCTTCATGGAGTGCACGATCACGCGCCTCCTCAAGGACGGCGACCGCATCGCCGGCGCCTTCGGCTACTGGCGGGAGAGCGGGCGCTTCGTGATCTTCAAGGCGAAGGCGGTGGTCCTCGCCACGGGCGGAATCGGCAAGATCTGGAAGTTTACCTCCAACTCGTGGGAGTACACCGGTGACGGAGTGACTCTCGCCCTCGACGCTGGGGCGCACCTCATCGATATGGAGTGCTATCAGTTTCACCCCACCGGCATGGTCTGGCCTCCCAGCGTCCGCGGCATCCTCGTCACAGAGGGTGTCCGTGGCGACGGTGGGACCTTGAAGAACGCGCTTGGCGAGCGCTTCATGTTCAAGTACGTCCCCGAGTTCTTCCGGGCCGAGACGGCGGAGACGGAAGAGGAGGCCGATCGCTGGTACGCGGATAAGAAGAACAACCGGCGAACCCCGGACCTCCTCCCGCGCGACGAAGTGGCGCGCGCGATCAACACCGAGGTCAAGGCGGGGCGGGGCAGTCCCCACGGTGGGGTCTTCCTCGACATCGCCTCGCGGCGCGATGCCGAGTACATCAAGCGGCGGCTGCCCAGCATGTATCACCAGTTCAAGGAACTGGCCGACGTGGACATCACCAAGGAACCCATGGAGGTCGGCCCCACTGCCCACTACATGAACGGTGGGGTCCGCGTGGATGCCGATACCGAGGTCACCGCCGTTCTCGGCCTGTTCGCTGCCGGTGAGATTGCGGGGGGTCTGCACGGTGCCAACCGCCTGGGCGGGAACTCTCTCTCGGACCTCTTGGTCTTCGGACGACGCGCCGGGCTCTACGCCGCCGAATACGCGAAGAACTTCAAGGGGACGCTGACGGTGGACGCCGGGCAGGTGGAGGCGCTGGCGCGAGCGTGTCTCGATCCCTTCGAGCGGACCGGTGGCGAGAACCCCTACGCGATCCACCAGGACCTCCAGGAGTGCATGCAAAGCCTGGTGGGGATCATCCGGACCGAGGGCGAGCTGAAGAAGGCGCTGGAGGAGGTTGCGACGCTCCGGGAGCGGTGCCGGCGGATCAAGATCGACGGCAATCGGCAGTACAACCCGGCCTGGCACTTGGCCCTGGATCTCCACTCGCTCCTCACCGTCTCCCATGCGGTCACCCTCGCGGCGCTGGAGCGGATGGAGAGCCGCGGCGGCCACACTCGGGACGACTACCCCAAGACGGACCCCGAGTTGGGGAAGGTCAACCTCGTCGTTCGGAAGGTGGGGACCGAGCTGACGGTCGGCCGGGAGCCGCTCCTCCAGATGCCGCCGGAACTCAGGCAGCTCCTCGAGGGGGACAAGTAATGCCCGACGCGATCATGCGGGTGTGGCGCGGCGACGCCAGGGGCGGCGCCTTCAAGGAGTTCCGCGTCCCCACCGAGGAGGGGATGGTGGTCCTCGACGTCATCCACAAGATCCAGGCCACGCAGGCAAATGACCTGGCCGTCCGCTGGAACTGCAAGGCGGGCAA
>Ga0209641_10000640_pt1 | contig 32464 bp, 37 predicted proteins | sample RifCSP16_1_FD_184022 | JGI IMG/M metagenome (GOLD analysis project Ga0209641, IMG submission 184022) | Soil microbial communities from Rifle, Colorado - Rifle CSP2_sed 16_1 (SPAdes) (version 2) | ecosystem: Environmental > Terrestrial > Deep subsurface > Rock core/Sediment | place: Rifle... | reverse complement strand
CTCTGCGTTAGCTGATATCCAAATCTGATGTGATCCTCTCATTACAGATTCTCGTTTTGCGTTATTACCTGTATATTTTGGATCTTTTAGGCTCAGAGTCTTACCAATAAAATGCACGTGAGATTCATCAGAATCCCCACCATATGGATTTCCTTTTCCACTAACTAGATTAGCTGCTGTCCAGCTCCCAGCAAGTTCTCTGCTTCCTATAGAAATAGAATATTTTCCCCAAGCAGAAATCACATCTTGATCTGGATTGTATACCCCATGACCAGATATTGTAACGGTTCCGCGTTTTATTTTTACTGTAGTATCATCAATTTGGAAAAAGTATGGGTTTGCAATTTTTGTTTGCCCCATATGTCTTATTTTCTCTATGCTCGGATCTACTGGTATGTTTTTTTTTACCGATGATTTATCTTTCATAGACATCTGTTCACTAGACATAGCATAACTAGAAGCGATTGGCATTAAGAGTAAAGAAAGTATCAGCAATGACACGAGTATTTTTGAATTCATTTTCTGTAAACTGTCGCTTCATTGCAATTTATTAGTCTTGTGCACAAATTATTCTTGGGAATACGCAGTCATAAAAACTAGATTTTAGGAACCACTTCTTAAATTTAGTATTTTTATAAAATAATTGCATCAAGCATTGAAATATACGAGATTTCTAGTATGAAGTGCAATTGACAGTTACCATTTATCTAGCTCATCTGAATCCTGTAACAAAAGCGCATGTAGAGATCATAGAAGAACTCAAAAAAGCAAACGAAGTCAGAGTTTTTCCGGTCATATTTATTAACAAAGGAGAGGAAGTCAACAGTAGAAGTTTTCCTTTTAATTTTGAATTGCGAAAAAAGATGCTTCAAGCGATATTTGGTGAGTCAATCTCGGTTCTTTCAAACTATGCATTTTCTGCACCTTTCATTAAATACATGCCGCCATTACTTTCTCCCTTCTCATGGAACATAAAAAAACAGATTCTCGATGGTGTTTCAGATGATTATTTCACATATACTGGTGACAAAGCAGAAGGTTTTGTACTCAAACTTTATGGATTAAAACCAAGAGTCGGTGTAAGGAAAAAAATCTCAGCATCAGTTGTAAAAGAAAAAATGTTTGATGCTGCACTTGGGAAAGACTCGGATTGGGAAAACTATGTTCCTACAGAAGTTATAAAAATAATACACGAAAACTGGGATATAGTTAGAAGATACTCATCTGCAGAAGATCTTACATATAGATTACTTGGAATGAAATTTCCAAAATATGGTTTTTGGTAGAAATAGATTAATTATAGACTAATTTCGTTGTTTAATATGAAATCTTTTAATGCAAAATTTGCTTGGTTTGATGGCAAATTTGTAAGATCAGAAGAAGCAAAAGTTCCTGTCATGACACATGCTATTCATTATGGAACTTCAGTTTTTGAGGGGTTACGTGGTTATTGGAATTCGAAAAACTTGAATATTTTCAGACTGGATGATCATATTAAAAGATTCAGAAATTCTGGCAAAATATATTCCATTAATTTGAAATTTACAAATAAAGAAATTTCAAATGCCATAATTCAACTCTGTAAAAAAAATAATGTAAGACAATCATGTTATATCAGACCATTTTATTTTGTTGGAAAATATGGAATAAACTTGAATGTAACAGAAAAAGCCCCAACACATACTGTCATAGTCATGTTTGAGTTTGGCGATTTATTTAATAAAAATGGAATAAAAGCAGGAGTTTCCTCATGGAGACGTATTCAAGATATTTCAACACCTCCTCTTGCTAAGATGGGAGGTAATTATCTTAATTCAATTTTAGCAACTCAGGAAGCAAAACGTAATGGGTATGATGAATCTATACTACTTGATCATTTAGGAAACGTAAGTGAGGCTCCAGGTGAAAATATTTTCATTATAAGAAATGAGAATATCGTAACTCCGCCATCTAGCTCATCTGCATTAGAAGGAATAACAAGAGAGTCGGTAATAGAAATAGTTCAAAATGAAGGGTACAAAGTCATAGAACGAGAAATTCCCCGTACCGAACTTTATCTTGCAGATGAGATTTTCCTTACTGGAACTGCGGCAGAAATAACTCCAGTCATATCTGTTGATGGAAAAAAGGTCGGAAATGGGAGAGCTGGAAAATTAACAAGACAAATCAGTTCTACTTATTCAGACATAGTAATGGGCAAGAATAAAAAGTACGCCCATTGGATAACGGCAGTGTACTAGATGTGAGAGTCATTCAAATAGGAATTGGAGGATGGGGTAAAAACCACGCACGAATACTTTCACAGATGGGAGTTTTAACTGCCATTTGTGATGTAGATTCAGACAGAGCTAAAGATTTTGGATCAAAATATTCAGTCAATCATTACTCATCATTGGATTTACTTTTAAAATCAGAGAAATTTGATGCTGCTTTTATTTGTACTCCAACTTCTACTCATTTCGCTATGGCAACGACTCTTCTACAACAAAAGAAAAATGTCTTTGTAGAAAAACCAATGACATATCTTTCTCATGAGGGCAATGAGCTACAGAATCTTGCATATAAAAATAAAGTAGTACTAACATGCGGATATATTGAAAGATTCAATCCTGCAGTTGCGTTGATAAAAGAGTATGTTAAATCAAAAAAATATGGCGAACTCATAATGCTAGAGTTTCATAGAGAAAACAGAATGCCATTACATATAAAGGATGTAGGAATAATTCATGATACTTCGGTTCATGATATTGATACTGCAATGTGGCTTTTTGACGATACTCCCGGAGTTGTTTTTGCAAGATCTGGAAAGATAAGACATGATCATGAAGATTTTGCAACTATAATGCTTGGCTTCAAGGATAGTAAAGTAGCAATCATTTCATCTAATTGGATAACTCCTACAAGAGTAAGAAAGTTTAATGCAGTGTGTGGAGATGCGATAATATCTTCGGATTTTATTTCACAGGAAGTGAAGATTGAGACACATGATGGAACAGAGATTCCGAGAAAAGATGTAGAAGAACCATTACTTTTAGAGATAAAGAATTTTCTTGCTGCTTGCGAAGGTAAAGAAGAACTATTAGTAAAACCAGAACATGCGGTAAACACAACAAAGATTGCAGAAGCAGCACTTTTATCTAGTCAAAAAGGAATTCCAATTTATCTAGACCTGAAATGAATAAAAAAATGCTTGAAATACTTGCATGCCCAATAGACAAGCATTTCCCACTTGAAATTTTTGAATCAAATTCTAAAGATCAAACGGTATTGGAAGGAGCAATATATTGTACAAAATGTTCTAGATTTTATCCCATTATAGAAGAGATTCCAATAATGTTGCCTGATGAACTAAGAGACAAAAATCAAGACATAGAATTTTTAAAAAGAAACCAATCCTTGCTGCCAGAAAAAATAACTAGACAAGCATCTCCTTGGCATTTGTGATTAATTTGGTAACAAATTTTATCTCAGAAAAAGCAAAGATAGGAAAGAATGTTCGTATATGGCACTTTGCATATGTTGGTGACAATACGGAGATAGGCGATAATGTAAAAATTGGTTCACTTGCACATATTGATTATAATGTAAAGATAGGAGAAAATACTATGATTGAAGGATTGGTTTACATCCCGCCCCTTTCTCGAATAGGAAAAAATGTCTTCATTGGACCCGCGGCAGCTTTAACGAATGATCCATATCCAACAAGCAAGAAACTCATCGGCATTACAATAGAAGATGGTGTCATTATAGGTTCACGTGCTGTTATCAAGGCAGGCATAACTGTTGGCAAAAACAGCGTAATAGCAATGGGGGCAGTTGTCACAAAAGATGTTCCACCCAATACGGTAGTAGTTGGAGTACCTGCAAAAATCAAATACACACGTGAAGAGTATGATAGAAAAAAGAAGAAATGGGAAGGCGGTTAGTTTTTTATTTTTTTATGAAACATCCAGTTCTTTATCTTTGTAAGAACATAAATCCAGATAATTACTAAAATTATTGCAATCACGGCTTTAGCAATAGAAGTATAATACAATTCTAAAGGACCAACTGTAACATATCCCTCTATTGAGATCATGGATGTGAAGACAACTAATAAACCGCCTCCAATTATGATTAAAATCCACATTATAAAGATAAATGAGAAAATGGTATAATTTTTCATATTTTAATTCCCATCATAAATGCAGTGATAATTGCAAGAGATGCAGAAAATAATGCCAGTTTGAAAATAACTAAGACGGTTTGTTTTTCAGTCATTGGACCTGCTGCAAGAATGAGACGTAGAAGTGTAATTGGTGCATCTTTATCGCTGGTAGCCATGAGTTTAAAATCAGAAGTAATAGCAGTGGGATTTTTTATCTGCCTGTGTTCTACTACGCGTTTTACACTAGATAAAAATAAAAATGAATTTATCACAGCTGGTAAGAGTGCTATTGCGGCAACAATTTCAACGTGACCGAGTATTGCTATCACACCATACATTGCACCAAGAGTTAAGGCACCTGAATCTCCTGGAAATATACTACTAGGAAATTTGTGGTATTTGTAAAAAGCTAATGAAACAAATCCAAGTGGTAGACTTGCTATTGCAATTTCATAATTCTGCATTATAAAAAGAGAGATAGTCAGTGCAAAGCTTGCAATAGTCATGAACCCGCTTGCAACACCATTTAAAACATCAATTGAGTTGATAGTGTTACCAGTTATTGGAATTATGAATATTATTAACGCTAGATAAAGTGCTGGGATTTTAAATGAACCAAAAAGTGGAAATGCGAGATTTGAGTCATATGCACCTAGAAAGATAATCGGGATAGCAGAAGCAGCAAGAGCCAGTGGTTTGAACCATCCACCGAGCGCCTTTCTGTCATCAATTATTCCAACTACAAAAGCAAGTGAAGTAGTAATGAGAATAGTGATTATTGCAGTAGTTGGAAAGAAGGCGTATAACGTAATCTCTGAAGCGATGATTCCAATTAAGATTGATGGACCGCCAGGTCTTGGTATCATAGCTCCATCTTTTCTATGATAGTCTTTTACTGTGAGGTTTCTTTTTTCTAGCGCACGTATTAAGAATGGAGTTATTACATAAACTGAAAAAAATGCTACAATTGAAACCAGTATAGCTGGGACGATTTGATCAAACATTATGATACATTTTGTAGTTTTGCCTTGATATTTTCTGCAAGAGATGAACCTATCTTATCTATTTTTGCCAAGTCTTTTATCGGAATTTTAGACAAATCATTTAGGTTTTTGATGTTATTCTTGTATAATATACGTGAACGTATCCTGCCAATTCCACGTATCTTAACCAGTTCGGCAAGTTCTTCTTTTATTCCGTAAGAAATTCTTTGCCTTAGAATATTCAATTCGTCAAGAATATCATCTCGTGATTCAAGTTTAGCAAGTTCATATAATGAATACACAAGCCAATCACTAGTTTCTGCCATTCTATGCATATCACCTGATTCTATTCCCAAATTATCTGAAAGGAAAATCTCGCTTGATTCATTTATCCACGCATGTATGGCTAGAAGACTTCTTGAACATTCATACTCTGAAATGGATTCAATTAATTCTGATACGTGATTTTCAAGTAATGTACCTATAGTTTCATAATCTTTGTTACGCAAAGAAAATTTAGGGAAAAAGTCTTCACAGTTTGTAATAAGATGAAGAAAACCAAAAGTATGATTTTTACGCTTTGAAGTTTTTTGTAATGCTTTCCTAAAAGAAACAGCTGTTAGTGGATCAATGTAGAGCATAGAAGTCTTTTTACCAAATTCGGTTGCTACAAATCTGCATCCTTTTTCTTTTATCATATCTTCTAACTCAAGATAATCCAATGTAATTTGTATCTTGAATTTTATAGTAGGTTTTCTTATTTGTGAGCCTGCTAGAGTTTCTGCAAAAAAATCCATTATCTCATCTTTTTTGATTCCGGGACTTGTAGATACTAAACTTAAGACGTGAATTCTTAAGGCTCTGTCATCTGTCAGTTTTGATAATATTGGTTCTGGAGTTCCATTTACATAATAATCAAGCAGTTCATCGCTGTTAGAATTTCCAACAATTATCGCTTCACCAAATTTGTCATATTGTGGTCTTCCTGCTCTGCCACAAAGCTGTTTGTATTCAAGAATGCTGATAGGTTTGTTTGCACCAAATTTTGCATCATATCTATTCATGCTTGATATAATCACACGTCGTGCTGGCAGATTTACTCCTGCTGCAAGAGTTGGTGTGGATGCAAGTAATTTTATTTTTCCATTCCTAAATTCTGATTCTATTGTTTCACGACATTTCTGATTAAGACCAGCATGATGAAATGCTACTCCTTTTTTTATAAGTGTGGCAAGATTTTTGACAAGATCGGTATGTTCATTGTCTTCAAGTATTTGTTGTGATATTTTATCAAGTTGATTTTTTTCATCTTCGTCAAGATTTTTACTTACAATATCAGAGGCTTTTGCTGCAAGAGTAGCAGAACGTGCTCTTGTTTCTGCAAATAGAATCGTCTGGCCTCCATTTTTTATAGAATCTATACCAAGATCTACTGAAGGTCCTCTCATACTTGTCTCAACTTCAAACTTTTTTCCATTCTGCATTCTTACTGTTCCACCATCGTAGACTCCTTCCCATAGTGGTACTGGTCTCCAGTCATTTTCTACCAAATCACAGCCGATCCATGAAGAGATTTCTTTTGCATTTGTAACAGTGGCACTTAAAGCAAGAATCTGTGGTTTTTGTTGCAGTAACTTTAGTTTGGTCAAAACGATTTCAAGTGTTGGACCCCTATCTCGATCACCTAGAAGGTGTACTTCATCAGCAATAAGAAGACTTATGTCATTAATCCATTCTGCACCATGTCTGATAAGCGAATCCATTTTTTCGTTTGTAAGTACGATTATATCGCTTTTTTCAAGAATTTTGTCTGCATTATCAAAATCTCCCGTCGATATTTGTGCTCTTATCTTTCTTCCAAAATCTACAGATTCTAATTTTTGAAATTCAGAAAATTTTTCTGCTGCCAGAGCACGAAGCGGACTAAGATATACTATCTTTCCTTTTTTACTGGAAAGATGATTAATCATGGCGAGTACTGCGATTAGTGTTTTTCCACTTGCAGTTGGTGCAGATACAAGTACACTTTTTCCTTCTAGGATTCCTGCGTTTACACTATCTTCTTGGGTTGGATAAAGTTCTTCATATCCAATTTTATGTAGAAATTCAATTGCAGTTTTTGGTAAGTTAAGATCCGATACTTTCATACTCGGTTATAATGACCGGGTTTTGATTCATAAATAGCTGACTCACGCTGGAGTTTTTTGATATATTTGCGTGCTTCTTCTTCAGTGAATTTGCCTGTTTTTACTAGTTCCTTAACAAATGTTTTCTCTTCAACTGGCCTTTTTTCGTCACCCTCAAGTGATTTCATAACATCCATGAATAGTTGCATCTTAGAGACCTCACTGTGGGGCTTACCTTGGAGTACACCCAGATCAACCTGACCAGTATTGACATCTACACCTGCATCTTGTAACATGCTTTCTATTAAGAAAATAGCACGTTCCGCATCTTCTGCGTCAACCTCATTTTTCATTAGCAATCTGGCCCTAGCAGTAGATAATCTGATCAATCCTTCAAGCTGCCTTGGGGTTACCGTTATCATTCCTTCAGATTCAACATTTCTCATTTTCATATAATATTCCAGAATTTTGTCTTCAGCTTCTTTCGTTAGAACCGGTTCTATTTTTTTAACATATGAAAGATATTTTGTGAGGATGTCTACATCGACTAGAGATTTTGTATCATTGACAGAGCTTCTATGAAGATTGAGGATATGTTTTGCTATTCTGGTGTCTTTTTCTTTTGATGGTATATCCCTAACTACAAAAATGAGATCAAATCTTGTAAGTAATGGAATTGGAAGGTTTACGTTTTCTGTGATGTTTTTGAACGGATCATATTTTCCATACATAGGGTTAGCTGCTGCCAAAATTGATGTTCTTGCATTAAGTGTAGCGACAATACCTCCTTTTGCAATGCTAGCAGATTGCTGCTCCATGACTTCGTGTAGTGCACTTCGATCTTCTGGTTTCATTTTATCAAATTCATCAATACAAACTAAACCTTGATCTCCAAGAACAACAGCACCTGCTTCTAACATCATAATACCTATCTTATCTCGTACTACGGCTGCAGTAAGTCCAGCTGCTGTTGAACCTCTACCAGAAGTATACAGCCCCCTAGGTGCAATTCTTGCACAGAATTTTAACATCTCACTTTTTGCAGTACCAGGATCTCCAACAAGAAATATGTTAATGTCACCACGAATTTTTGCACCATCTGCAAGAATTCTTTGTGTTGAACCTACAATCAAAAGTAAGATTGCTTCTTTTATGATATCTTGTCCGCTGATGTGTGGAGCAAATGAAGCAATTAATCTGTCATAAATGTCAGGGATCTTTCCAAGTGATTTGATTATTTTTTCTTCATCTGGTGATATTTCTTCTCGTTCTGTACTTCTGGAGGTTTTGGTTCCCCTGCCTCCCAGAAATTCAATATTATTTCCTTGTATTCTTAGTCTATAGATCCCACTTTTACCACGCATAGATGGTATGTGTTCTTGTTCAATTCGAACGATTCCTGTAAGTATTATACGATCTCCAGGCCTTGCGTTATCAACTAAATCTTGGAGTACAGTAACATCTACGTAATGCGGCAATTGACCAGGAGGCAGATCTTCTGGTAGTTCCTGTAGTCTAACCATCTGAAAATCTATGAATCTGCTCTTTTCTGGACTAAGTTCAAGATTTTTGTGAGTACATTTACCATTACTACATTTCAAAGGCTCATTGAATTCAAGTCCTTTTTCATGAATTACTGTAGTTGGATGACCTTCTGGACATACATAGACAAGTTCCTTTGCCAGAGGTTTTATCTCTGAGGATCTTACAACCATTCCTGAAACGCTTGTCATTTTTCCAATGATTTCCGCGTTTATCTCACGCAAACTACGCTGAGCAGGATAATTTGCTATTCTTACTCTGACATCATGTTGTATTTTTTCTGCATATTGAGGAAATCTTTCTTTAAGAATACTCTTTATTGCATTTGCAAATACATTCAACATTTCATCAGGATCAGTGTTAAACACAGATTCTATCTCTGGGTGTGATACTAGATCATTATAATCTACTACAAGATATTGAATTTTCTTTGACATCATCTGGTCAATTTCTTCTACATATTTGTAAGCGCCTGATTTGTCCTTAAATTGAGTCAAGAATTCTTTTATTTGATCTAAGCGTTTTCCTTCTGATGGTCTGGGTTCGGAAAGGGCTGTCATTTTCTATCACCTAAGATTTGTTTTTTAAAGTCTACACTCTGTGCGCGTATGGCATCAAATAAAGCACGTTCTTCTATAGATAATTTTTTTGCAAGATCAGATGTCATTTTTGATGAGTCTGCCAGTACAATTATTTTTCCTTGTCTTTTTCTCATAAGTGTATTTATCATACTTTCTACTTTATCCAGATCTTGTTGTGGTAGTCTCTGCACATATGATCGTACTTTTATGTAAAAATCAGTGTCAAGTGTAGAAAGATCAAAGTCGCCTTGCACGTTTTCCTTTACCAATGCCTGCTTTAAGGCTACAATCATATCAGTATCTTGAACATCTACAAGTTTTTCAGATGCTAGTACATCCGCTACCCAACGTGGTATGTTAATAATTTCTCCGTATTTTGCATCAATAGATACATCAGATGCATCTACTTTGATATCATGATTAAAGGTCACTTTAACGTCCTGTAACCTGTATCCTATAGTATGTACTTGGACTAGATCTGAAATCTCCATTGTGCATGAAACTCTATTCTAGGATTTAATGGGATCGATCGATCAATTCCGTTAACAAGTAGCTTTGATCATTTGATCTTAGCCGTAATTTTATTAGTGAGAGAGAAAGGTAACAGCGTATGACTGAGGCTGCAATGTGGGTAGAAAAATACCGTCCAGCAAAGCTTTCTTCCATAGTAAATCAAAAAGAAGTCATAGGTAGCCTAAAATCACTTTTAAAAAATACATCCGAAATGCCACATCTTATGTTTTCTGGCTCAGCTGGAGTTGGAAAGACAACTGCTGGTATGTGTCTTGCACGGGAAATACTTGGAGACCATTGGAAAGACCATACTCTTGAGCTTAATGCATCTGATGAACGTGGTATAAACATGGTAAGAGATAGAGTGAAGAAATTTGCGAGGTTTTCAGGATTGGATACAAGAATACCATTTAAAATAATAATTTTAGACGAAGCTGATGAAATGACTTCTGATGCACAGACAGCTTTACGTAGAATTATAGAAGATACGGCAAGATATTGTAGATTTATTTTAATTGCAAATAACATATCAAAGATTATAGAACCGCTTCAAAGTAGATGTGCCGTATTCAAGTTTACGAGGATTTCAGAGGACGATGTGACATCATATCTTGAAGAAATCTCTAAAAAAGAAAAAGTGAAGTTTGACCAAAAAGGACTCAAAACAATCTATAGTTATTCAGAAGGCGATATGCGTCATGCCATAAACATATTACAAGCAACAGCAAGTCTCGGAATAGTAAACGAATCAAATGTAAAAACATCAGCTGGTCTTTCAAAAGTAAATGATGTTGGTGAAATTCTTAAACTAGCAATTGCAGGAAAATTATCTGATGCCAGAAACAAAATGATAGAGATAATCAAAGTGTATGGTATGTCGGAATCAGACTTTCTTAAATATCTAAATGAAGAATCTTACAAGATAAAGACCGGAAAACTAGATGAGATTTTAGAGGCAATAGCAAAATATGATTATAGATTAATTATTGGTGCAAATCCAGAAATTCAGCTTTCTGCACTTTTAGCAGAACTTGGAAGAATAGGAAAATAATAGCGCAGAGAGAGGGATTTGAACCCCCGCGTGCTTGCGCACATAGGCTCTCAAGGCCCACGCCATGCCGGGCTAGGCGACCTCTGCGGATTTGTTTCATAAAAACTAGTTAAAATTTGTTTAAAATCTTTTGATACTTGGTCGGTAAAGGAGACAGAAAATTATCAGACATTAATTATACCTGCTTTAACTAGATATTGAATTCCTGACGCAAAGTCCTTGTCACCAATGGAACCTTCTGACCACCATTTAGCATTGTTTCTAACCCAGTCAGGAATCTTGATTTCTACATTGCCAGCATGATCCATTCCTACATGAATTTGACTCGTAAATGTTATAGGCGTATCAATAAATTGTCGTGGTGTATCTATGGTTACAACTGTAGCTTTTAATGTATAAATTGCATTTTCGGAAAATATGTTTTGTATGACTTGGATATTGCTACCATAATCTTTCATCCATCCTCCAAGAAAAGGTTCTGTCGTAGCTTTGATTTGTTTCCTGTTAGGTTCATCAAATGGTTTGTATTTGAAATCAATTGTAATTTGCCCATTTTCATCATAAAAAAGTTCATTCATGAGATATTTGTCAATCCCATTTTTGGAGATAGCAAGTTGTACTGATACATGTTTGAAATTTTGATCATTAGTCTTGTCATAAACCGACATTGTTAACGTAAAATCTTCATTAGGTTTGATATTATCTAGAAATACAAAATCCATCACAGCGATCCTATTTCCAAGTGCGGCGGGAGGGTTTTCGTGGTGCTGTGCATACACAGGCATGATAAAACCTAAAATTAATAAAAATAGAATTAAAAAAAATGATTTTTTCATGTAAGAAGCTGGCACATATGTCATTTATTTATTGTTTTTCTGTGTACCAATGTTTATATCTAAAAGTATGATTTTTAGTACATTGCCTGAAAAAAAATTAAAATCAATTTCGGTCTTCATACCAGAAGAAGTGGTTTGTGCAAGTTTAGAAAAAATTGGATTTGTGCAAGAAGATAGTGCAACTACATCAAGCGATGGAAAATTCTGGAGAAAGATGCTATATGTAAAAGGGGAGGAAGCAGTTTCTGTATCAGAGGAGCTTGGAGACTATTGGCCAAAAGATCCTATAATATCAATATGCGGTTTACCCAGTACAATTAAGACGATTTTAGGAGACTTGGATGCCATCATTTGAATGCAATGAGACACAGTTTATAGAAAATATTAGTCGTCTTTTAGATTCTGAGAATAGATTCGTTGTAAACAGAAGAGTTCAGGTTTATGATGATAGAAGATACGGACCAGCAGGTATACCTGATGAAGCATTTATGCAATTTTCTTCAATTCTTACTAGAAAAGGTCAGAGATCATCAGTATATGCCAAAACACATTTTCTTGATGATTATCATCATAAAGTCTATTTTTTACAGGATTTGCTTCATTCTTCTTCCAAATTAAAATATCCAATTTTACACATCCCATACTATAAAGTGGAATACTCCTTTAGAATTTGGGGAAGTTCCTACCATTATAGTTTTGATGTGTTATTCAAACCAAAAATTTCTATTGAACAAAAAAAAATTACAAAGAAAATGGATCCACGAATCGGAGAAGAATCAGTCATGTTAATTCATGTTCTACAGTTTGAACCACAACAAGAAAAAATGCTTTCAATAAATCTACCAAAGAAAGTACTCATATTAGATTTTAAAAAAGCAAATAATCCTTTAGAGAACTAAAAATAAAGAAAGAGAGAGTTTTAGTGATGTGCGTGTGGATTAACAGAACCACTGCCTAGTGTCTGGTATGTTCCTGCAGCTTTTTCATGAGCTTCCAGGTTTGACTGATCAACTTTGATTGCTAGTGGAGGACAAACAGAAACACACGCCATACACCAAATGCAATCATGCTCTCGTATTGGGTCAGCCTTGTCTGAACGATCTAATTTTTCTTCCTTTACAGTCTTACCAGTTCCATCAAACGTTTCGTTAATTGCCTTAATTGCAGGGATATCTTTTTCGGTTCTATACCATTGAAAGACTTGCACAGGACAAGCTTCAATACATGCACCATCTCCAACACAAGAATCCCAGTCTACTGCGACCATTGTGCCACTAACACCAATTGGTTCTAATTTTTCACCGTGGGCCTCATATGCAGCTATACATGCAGGGTCTTCCGATGCTTCTGCCATTCTACCTGGACCCCATACAAAGTGAAAGTGTTCACCATCTGAATGCTTTATTTTTCCAATTACTTCAAGTCCTTTTGGAAAATCTTCTGCTATTGGCATGAAAATTTATCACCTAATATGTTATTTAAACTTAGACAAAATTAGTTCAGACTAATTAAGATGTGAGATCTCTTTTTCATGAATTTCTACATTTGCCTGATCAACTTTGATTGCTTTTGTAGGACAAACTTCAACACATGCCATGCACCAAATGCAATCAGCCTCTTTGACTGGATTAGCTTTATCGGTATAATCTGCACGATCCCTTCTCAGCACCTTTCCAGGGTTTTTGTACCATTCAAATACCTTAACTGGACAGCTCATAAGACAGATACCATCCGCAATACATGAATCCCAATCTACTGCTACAAAAGTTCCATGAATTCCTATGGGTTTGATTTCCTCACCTCGTATAGCATAATCTGCTTTTACATTTTCATGAGAGGCGGCTTCTGCTAATCTACCAGGACCCCATACAAGATGATAGTTATCACTTAGTGAATCCTTGAATTTTCCAACAATGGTATGATTTTTTGGAAAGTTTGGATCTATTGGCATTTGTAATTCACACTTTAGCTGATTAATTAAAGTGTATTTAAGATAAATTCATATCTTCACTGTCTTTGTTTTATTTATTGGGAATTTTCAAATATGATGTTTACAGAAGTCCTAACATAGGGATTTACAGCAAGGCCAACGATAGTTTTGTCTTTATTCCAAACGGTTTTGCAAAAACAAAGGCAAAAAATCTTGCAGAGTTTCTAAAGACTGATTATATTTTCACATCAGTAGCAAATACAAGATTACTTGGACCTCTCATGGTAGTTAACAACAATGGTATAATATTACCTCGTACTGCTCTTGAAGAAGAACTTTCATATTTAAAAAAATCTACAGGACTTAATGTTGACATCTTAGATACAAAACACAACGCGCTTGGAAATTTGATTTGTGCTAACGATAAAGGAGGAATAATGTCGCCTATGATTCCGACCGAGTTTATAAAAAAAGTTGAAGACACACTAGGAATCGAAATAATACAGAGAAAAGTAGCTAAGTATCATCAAGCGGGAGCTATGGCAGTTGCTACATCACGTGGAGGGATTGTTCATCCCGATACAGAAGAGAAGGACATCAGAATCATGTCAGAAGTATTAGGAGTACAACTTGAGGCTGTAACTATAAACGCTGGTATACCTTATGTTGCTTCAGGAATTTTGGCAAACAACAAATCTCTTGTGGTAGGTACACTGACAAATGGACCAGAACTTGTTATGCTAACAAGAGCTTTTAAAATTGAAGATTAGATTGTGGATTAGACAATAAAGATTCAAGACCAATTTGTTTTTCGGTTCCATCTTTCATGTTTCTAATTACTACAGACTTTGAAGAATATTCTTTTGGTGCCACAATGATAGTATATTGTGAATTTGATGCCATTTCCATTTGCTTTTTTAGTGGTTTACCACCAAGATCGGTTTCTGCTCGTATTCCTTTTTGTCTTAGTTGAGAAACAATATTTAATGCAATTTTTTGTAGCTCAGCATTAACAAATGCAACCCAAACTTGCAGTGTTTTTGTACTAACAATAACACCTTGTTTTTCTAGAGAAAATGCAATGCGTTCTACACCACCGGCAACGCCGGTTGCACCAAGATCAGATCGTCCAAAAGCCTTTGTAAGAGTATCATATCTTCCACCACCTACAAGTGCACCAAGATCGGAATTACTGTCAAAGGCCTCAAATACAATACCAGAATAGTAATCAAGACCTCTTACAATTCCAAAGTTTATCTTAACATTATTAACTTGCCTATTTTTTAATGAAGTAAATAATTCACATAGTTTGTCCCAATTTTTTAGTTGCTTTACGTCAAATTTTCTTTCTATTTCTTCTGGGGTACCCTTAATTTGAGAAAACTCTAGAATTTTTTCTAGTTCTGAAGAAGAATATCCTTTTTCCTCATATTCTTTCATAATTTCTTGTTTTTTCTTTTTTTGAATCTTATCTACTGCTCTAAGTATATCACTCACAAGTTCAGCTGAATTAGATTTGAAAACTTGGTGTATGTATGATTCTATAAGCTCACGATCACAAATATCTATGACAATATTTTGTAATTGTAGATTAGAGAGAAATTTTGATGTGAATTCAATTATTTCAGCATCAGACTCCAGATTTGGCTGGCCATAAATTTCTACATCCCATTGATGAAAGAATCGGTATCTGCCTTTTTGTGGTTCGTCATATCTCCATACACCACCAAAAGCAGATAACTTTGCAGGCAATTTCATTGATTTTTGTGAAACTGCATATCTAGTTAGACCTATAGTAAAATCAAATCTAAGTGCAACATCACGATCTCCTTTATCCTTAAAATAATAAATTTCATTTTTTATAGATGGGCCGCTCTTTGTTTCAATTACAGAAAGTAATTCAATTGGTGAAGACTCCATGAATTGAAAACCAAAAAGATTTGAGGTTTCAATAAATTTCTGTCTGATGTATTCTATTTTTGAAGCCTCATCAGATTCTATATCTCTCATTCCGCGTGGTAGTTCCAAATTCAAAAATCACTCTTGCTCCAATGCATTTAGACCTTTCTTCATAATTGTTGGTACTACCATATGGTATAGTTTACAATGAATTAATAAAAGATGGCCTTACAGCAATTCAATGGGGTACCGATATCTTGAACATACAACAGATGCCTTCATCGAAGTTACTGCAAATACACTTGAAGAAGCTTTTGAAAATGCAGGCATTTCAGTGGTAGATACAATAGTAGATATCAAATTAGTTGAAGAAAAGATAGAAAAGAAAATTGAAGTAAGTGGAAAAGATCTGAATAATTTACTTTATAATTGGCTTGAAGAGATAATTATAGTTACAATAACAGAAGGCTTTGTAACAAAGAGGTTTTTTGTTAAATTGGAAAAAAGTGATGGTTACAAACTTGTAGCAATATTAAATGGTGAAGAGATTGATATTGAAAAACATCATTTTAAGGTGGAGATTAAGGCACCAACGTTTCATCTTATGGAAATAAAACAGGATAAACAGGTAGTAATGAGATTCCTGCTTGATTTATAACTAAATTATTAAATATGAATTATATCTACACTTGATCTCCGCATGGCAGATAAAGAAATTGATGATATAATGAAAAAGAAATTGGCAGAAATGACAAGCCATAAGGAACCAGAAATACAGGAATTGACAGATGTGAATTTTGATGATGTAGTTTCTAGTGATGTACCAATCCTAGTAGATTTTTGGGCAACTTGGTGTGGTCCATGTCAGTTTATGCTTCCAATATTTAGCAGACTTGCAAAGAAATACAAAACTATCAAATTTGCTCGTGTAAACGTAGATGACGCGCAAAGCGTCGCTGCAAGATATGGAGTTTATGCAATACCTACATTTCTCATGTTCAAAAATGGTCAAGTAGTAGATAAGGCGGTAGGGGCAGTTGGTGAGCCGGGTCTCAATATGCTTGTCCAGAAATATTCCTAGTAGCCGTACATCGGGTTTAGTTTTCTTTGTATTGTTGTTATTTCTTGTAATACTTGAAATTCTTCTGGACTTAATTTATGTGAAAATCTTTTGAGAAGAAGTTTTGCTTCAGGCGCAGGTGGAAAAGAATACAAGATTTCTTCTTCTGAAATTTGTCTGCCTATAGTTATGTTTTGAATTGAAACAGCTACTTCTTGATCTTTTTTTGCCATATTAACACTTTTTCCATTATCTTGAATTTGATGTAATGTTCCAATTTTTTTACCTTCTGCATTCATTATAGGGACTTTTTGTCTCAATGTACCAACATTAATTTTGACTCCAAAAACAGCAGGATTACTTTTTCGAAATACATAGCCCTTTAGAAAGGTGAACTTACAAACAGGTGTTAACTCTTCAAGAATTGCGTTCTCTTCATTTGCAGTGTCTTCTTCTACCCAATGCGTGTAATTATCAACTAAACTGTAAATGACTTGATCCTGGAAGATTCTGATATGATTTGCGTCAGCTTCTTCCTGTGCATCCTCAAGAATTTTGACATTAAAGGAGATCACAACACCAAGATGTCTGTCTTTTTCTTTTATAGATAGGGCTTCAACAACGTCACGTCGTGTAACAGGACCAATGTCTGTCATTGCAATAGGAACGTTTTGACGTTTTAGCATGTCAGTTAGCGCTTCTAGCGAGCCTATGGTATCACATTTAAGAATAACTCCTTTTGTGTCAGTTTTGATAAACACTGATTTCATCTCAGACTCAATCATTTTTTTGAGATCTTCAATCTCAGTTTCATTAGTTGTTGCATACACTGGGCTACCAGGTAAAACACCGTCTAGATCGGGGGACACGATTTTGATACCAGCTGCCGCAATCACCTCATTAACAGGTCTGAATTTGTCTCTTGGATCTCTCATTTCATCAAGCGGTTTTGGTAAAAGCAATGCCTTGGCTTTAGTAGTAATTACCGAATCACGTTTGGCAACCACTATGGTATCTCCTTTTTTGAGCATACCGTCAATTAGTATGATATTTGCTGTTACTCCCAATCCAACTTCGTCTTTGACTTCAAGTACTATACCTCTAGTTGATTTTTCTTTCTGTTCAAGTTTTTTTTGCATGTATTGTTGAGTCAGACCAACTAATACAGCAAGTAATTCTGGAATCCCTTCTCCACTTCTAGCGCTCACTGGAACTATTGATATTTCTTTTGTAAAGTCCTTTACTCTGTAAAATGCTTCTGAGTTATAACCAAGAATGGAGAGAGTTCCTACAACATTGTAGAGCAGTTCGTCAAGTGCAGTTTGTACGTATGGATCTTGCTCTTTTATTGATTGTAACGCAAACAATGTTTTTGGTTTTTTCCAACCTTTGATCATGTCTATCTTGTTTAGTGCTATTACAAATGGAACCTTTCTACTCTGTAATATTTTCAAACTTTCATTTGTCTGGGGTTGAAATCCTCGATTTACATCCACTACCAAAATTGCAATATCAGCTGCTGAACCACCACGTGCTCTAAGATTTGTAAATATCTCGTGACCTGGCGTATCAATTACTAGGAGACCTGGAATCTCACTCTGCCCTCCACTTAGTTTTGCAAAAAGTGGTCCACAAACATTTTTGATTGTATCAGACGGAAGAAAGCTTGCACCAATATGTTGTGTTATACCGCCAGCTTCTCTACCTTGAACTCCAGTTCCACGTATTTTGTCAAGTAGCGAAGTCTTACCAGAATCTACATGTCCTAGAACTGCTACAATTGGTTGTCGTATTTGCAACCTCTTTCACTTGAATACTACAGCTACTTCCTTTTCAAAACTTTCCTTAGAATCTGATGCATGGATTATGTTATCAGTAAACCCAAGAGCAAAATCTCCTCGTATAGAACCAGGAACTGCCTCAAAGGATTTGGTGGAACCTATCATTAGTCTTGTTGTTGTTATAGCATTACTGCCTTCAATAACAGCAGCCACAACTCTTCCAGACGTTATAAAAGATACAAGTTCTTTAAAAAATGGCTTTGAGTTATGTACAGAATAAAACTCTTCTGCCATTTCCTTGGTGAATGTAAACATCTTTAATTTGACTATCTTGAATCCTTTATTCTCAAATCTGGTTAAAATCTGACCAACTATTTTTCTTTCTACTCCATCAGGCTTTACTATGAAAAGCGACTGCTCCGTCATTTTACTTTTTGACCTTTATACCGCCTTTAACGTATTTGTTTGTCCACTTGAGTCTTCTTGGGTCACGTTTGAGTACAAGCATGTTTTTTTTGCATTTTGAAGAGCAAAACCAGAAAACAGTTCCATCATTTTTAACAAGCATGGTACCAGAACCTTTTGCTACTGGACGATTACAAAAGCTGCATGGTTTTACTAGTACACTCAATCTATAATCACTTTATTTTCCTTGCTTCTCGTTCTGTTTCTCTTAACATCAAAATGTCAGACATTCTTACAGAACCTTTTACATTTCTTGTTAGAATTCTTCCTTTATCTTTTCCGTCCATTATTTTTACTCTTACTTGAATTACTTCTCCCGCAATTCCAGTTCTACCTACAATTTGTATAACTTCTGCGGGAATTACTGTTTCATGAGTACTCATTTGCTAGCTTGACCGCCTTTAATGTCTGAGAGTGATGCTATTATTTGATCAACTATATGTTGTGCATCGCCTGCATCCAATATTGCAGCTGCTGCTGACGTAACATCTATTCCAAGTGCCTTACCTAGTTCTTGTCTGCTGGGTACAAATGCATATGCTGCACCACGTTCCTCGCAAAGTATTGGAAGGTGTGCCACTACTTCTGGGGGTTCTACATCCTCAGCAATTATCACAAGTTTACTTATTCCACGTTCTATTGCCTTTGTGACTTCGTTGGTACCTTTCTTTACTTTACCACTCTGATGAGACACTCTAAGTGCCTCATAGATTGGACTGACCAAGTCAGCAGGTACTTGAAACTTTACATAATATGGCTTAGCCACATGTATCACCCAAAGGGATCATTTCCATCCCTAGAATGCTTTCAATTGGTTTTAAAAGTGTTATCTGACAAGAATTGATTTTATTTTTTCCATATATTTTGTAAACAAAACGTCAAGATTTTCCTGCGAGTCGGATTCTGCATAAATTCTGACTATTGGCTCGGTTCCACTTGGTCGTACCATCACCCAATTTAATTTGTTAAATATGATTTTGATGCCATCGGTTGTATCTTTTTTGTGATCTTCCTTCTTGAGCATTTGAATTATCTTTGTAGCATCATCTTTAGTACATTCTACTTTATCTTTTGTTGTAAATGAAGACGGTAAAAGTGCTAGTTCGTCAGATATGGATTTTTTAGAAGCGGCAAGTAAATCTAATACTATTGCCATAGTCATGGCACCATCACGAACTTGATTATGTTTTCCATACATGAACCCACCGTTTTCTTCAAATCCTATCAATGCTTTTGTAGATACCAATTCACGTGAAACTTCAACACTGCCTACTTTTGTTCTGATCACTTTTGAATTTGAGCCTGCAGCAATATCTTCAATTCGTGACGTTGAATTCATTGTTGTTACAACTTTGGATTTTGGATTTTTTTCTAAGAGGAATCGTGAAAGAAGTAATGCAGATCTATCACCAGTCAAAATTTCTCCTGTGTTATCACAGAAGATACTTCTATCGCCGTCACCGTCAAATGCAACGCCAAGATCTGCTTTAGATTCAATAACAGTCTTTGAAAGAACGTGTAGGTTTTGTGGAGTTGGCTCAGAACCTCTTCCTGGAAAAGAACCATCAATGTTTTCATTAATTTTTATCACTTCACACCCAAGTTCCCTACAAAGTTGAGGGGCTGTGACTGCTTGTGCACCATTACCTAGATCTAACACTATTCTGAATTTTCTTGATTTTATTTTCTGTGTATTAACTTGAGATTTTATACCTTTCAGATACGTTTCAACTGTGTTTTCTATCTTTTTTGTGATTCCCAATTTTTGTGTAGCTAATTTCCAATTTTTTTTAAAGTAAATTTCTTCGACTTTGAGTTCATCATCTCTTGAAATTTCTACCCCGTCTTTTGCAGTTGGTTTTATTCCATTGTATTGTGGGGGGTTGTGTGATGCGGTGATCATTATTCCACCTTGATAACCAAGATTTTTTGTAGAATATTGTAAACAGGGAGTAGGAATCAATCCTGCTATTGCACAATCAAACCCTGCTGAATTTAATGAAGAACAAACAATTTTCGAAACTATAATACTTGATTCTCGTCCATCATATCCTACAAGGATTGGTCCTTTTCTGAAATAGGTTGCAAGAGACAATGTAATTTCAGATGCAAAATCTAGTGTGAATGTTTCTCCAAAAATTCCCCTAATTCCGTTGGTTCCAAATAGTTTTGCCATTTTGCTAGTCTATCAACAATAGATAAATTTGTCTTAAAAGGCATGGTGCATGCGGGAGTTGCCAAGCCTGGTCAAAGGCGCAGGGCTTAGGACCCTGTCTTTTAGGAGTTCGTGGGTTCAAATCCCACCTCCCGCACTTATTTTATAATGCAGAGCTGTTGCTCTTTGTGATTAGCAAAGTGAACATTGCAAAAGTCCTTTGAACATTCATAACAGTGCCAACCTCCAATTGTAGAACACACAGAACAAATTCTCACAGGATTGTTATGATCATAACTATTACCTCTACTACGAGTTTTGTTTGAACCCTTGGTTCTATCCATTATTTTCCCTCATCTGGTGTAAAATTAAAAAATTCAGATTCTTCATTCACTCACGCATTATAGAATTTGATTGCATGTTGCATACACACATTATCTAAGTACGAGGTATTCTAAATGGTTATTTAAGCATTAATAAAGTACGATCTTCAAACAAATTCAGAATGAATAAAACAATTGTAGAGATTACTGTGGTAGGAAAGGATCATGAGGGAGTAGTTGCTGGTTTTACTAATTTCATATTTCAAAGAGGTGGCAACATTGAGAAAATAAATCAAAATGTGGTCAAGGGATTGTTTGGAATGTATCTTGAAGCATCATTTACACAAAAAATTGACATAAAAAAATTTGATCGTGAAGTGGAAGAATTAGCAAAACGCTTGAAGATGGAAGTTAATACGCATCATGAAGCTATTCTTAGAAAAAAAGTAGCTGTACTTGTAACAAAAGAATCTCATTGTCTTGAAGCAATTTTGGATGCCAGATCAAAAAATCAACTAAAAGGAGAGGTTAGTGTAATAATAGGCACAGAAAACACACTTTCCCTATTTGCAAGAAAAGCAAAAATTCCATTTGTATTAGTAGATGATGCGGATCAATCAAAAGCAGAAGAAAAGATCCTTGTCATAGTAAAACGATACAATGCAGACTTGATAGTTCTAGCAAGATACATGCGTATTTTGTCTCCAAATTTTGTTTGGAGATATCCAAATAGAATTATTAACATACATCCATCATTGTTACCTGCATTTCCAGGTGCTTTTGCATATATGCAAGCGTATGAGCGCGGTGCGAAGATAGTTGGATGTACTGCACACTATGTTACTGAAGATTTGGATCAGGGACCAATAATCTTTCAAGATGCTTTTGTAATTGATACTAATGAAACAGTTGAATCATTGAAAAAGAAAGGTCAAAAAATAGAAGCGAAAACTTTGTTGGAAGCAGTACAGATGCATCTTGAGAGGCGACTTGAGGTTTACTGGGGCAAAGTTCACGTCAAATCTAAGCGATCTAGATGACAGATACAATCCATCTCCAAGATCCTTATCTTAGGAAACTGATAAAAACTAAAAAACAAACTGCTCTCATCCCAGTAGGTTCTATCGAACAGCATGGTCCACATTTACCAATCTCAACAGATTCAGATATAGTATCAGAGATTGCGCAGAGAATTTCAAAAAAGACAGATTTTTTGATGCTCCCTACGATAAACTATGGAGTTTCATTTGAACATTCTCCTTTTTTTAATGTGAGTGTTACAAAAGCAACACTACATAAAGTTCTAGTAGAATTGTGTATCTCGTTATGGAAAAATAAAATTAAAACTATCGTAATTCTTAACGGGCACCACGGAAACCAATCTGCGTTGTATAACATCCCTAAAAAAGTACGTAGTCTTTCAAAAGGAAAAGTACAGGTTTTTGTATTTTCTTACTGGCACTTTATGAAAAGAGATTTTGATCATGCGGGATTTGTGGAGACCTCACTTATGCTTGCAATATCAAAAAAAGTTAAGATGAAAAAAGCCGTGAAGGGTTTTACTGCTAATAGACTTTCTACAAAACAAAAATTACAAGTAAACAAACTTGCTGCAAAATCTTTCATTTCTGTAACAAGAAATGGAGTGTGGGGTGATCCTAGAAATGCTACTGCAAAAGAAGGTAATAAAATTTTGTCAGAAATTGTACAAACTTTTCTATAAGAGTCAAACTTGCCTCACTGACAAAACCCGAAAATTACACCAATGAAATTTTAATATATACCCTCGATACAGAGGGTAATAAGTGAAATAAATGTCAGTAGATATGGCAGTAAAAGTACTGGATGAGAGCCTCAACAAAGTTGTCCTTATCAAACTAAAGGGCGGCAAAGTGATTAGAGGTAACTTACATGGTTTTGACCAACACATGAATCTGCTACTCGACTCATCAGAAGAGATCCCTTCTGAGGGCGAAACAAAGAGTCTTGGAACCATAGTTGTTCGTGGAGACAATGTGGTAATCATATCTCCACCGCCAAAGTGATAGTGCATGACTAAAGGTACAACGTCAATGGGTGGCTATACCAAAAAGCATCCTCACATCAGATGCAGGAGATGTGGAAAAAATTCTTTCCATGCACGACATAAACGCTGTGCCAGTTGTGGATATCCAGATTCTAGAATTAGAAAATATACTTGGATCAAATGGTATACATAAATGCAAGAATTAGTACTCGTTCTTGGTTCTGTTGCAGGAGCTTGTACCGCGGTTGCAATAGATAAAATTCCAAAACGTAAAAACGACAAATTTGTTTTAAGAGCAAATCCAGTAATAAAGAGTCAGATTCAGTCATTGGAAATAGAAAAGGATATTCTTACAAAAACTATATCTAGGTTATATCAAAACGAATCGGAACTTTCAAAAATTCAACGTGACAAGCTTTTACTCAGATACCAAAATCAGCTTGGACTTGTTATAGCAAAAATTGAAAAACTTGAAGCTGCAAGTAAGCATCCCGACATTGGACCATTAGGCGATGGTTTGGTTACATTAATGGATCAAAAGCTTTCTCAGTTAGATAAAAGATTAGATGAAATCTCTTCCAAAATAACAGTAGCTGCCATTACTCTACCTCAGACAATACAACCGGAGTCAATCAAAGTCGCTGTAGAAAAACCTGAGATAAAGAAAATAGAAACAAAGGTTGATCCCTTAAAGGAAAAGATCTATATTCCAATGCCACCCGTCGAAATTCCAGTTACTGAATATCATAGATCAGTAGAGATTATTACACTTACAGAAATTCCAAACAAGATGCCAGAATTTCCTCTAGAATTTGTAAAACCATCTCCTATTGTTCCACCAAAACAAGTCAAGGAGGAAATAATAACAGAACACTACATCGATATAGAAAAACCAAGAATTAGAGAAGTTGAACAAATTATAGAGATACCAAAACCTGAACCAATTCAACCTCCTGTTGAAAAGAAGATCCAGATTCCATCAGCAGTAAAGATTCCAGAAGATGAAAAATTGGAAGACGATGACAAAGATATCGATAAGATAAAAAATGAGATAATGAAGGCCCTCTCCAAACTTGAGCAAGTAGAGGTAGAATAATTGACAGTGGATGATGCCATAAAGGCATTGTCAAGTGATATACTAAAACTTGTAAATGATAATTATGTTTTAGGACTTGGAAGTGGAAGAGCTGCAACTGCATTAGTCAGGTCACTTTCATCACATCTGAAAGAAAAAAACATCAGAGTAAAAGCAGTGCCTACCTCATTACAAATTAAATTAGAAGCTGAAAAAGGCGGCATCTCCATAATCGAAGCAGATCAAATAGAACACATCGACATTGTTTTTGATGGGGCAGATCAAATTGATGAAGAAAGAAACATGATAAAAGGCGGCGGTGGGGCACTTTTACGAGAAAAGATTCTCATAAACGTTGCAAAAAAAGTGGTTATTGTAGCAGATGAATCTAAATTTGTAAAAAAACTAAATCGTAGTGTACCAATTGAGGTACATCCATTTGCTCGAAATATAGCCGCAAAACAGATACAAAAGTACGGTGGCAAACCTGTTCTTCGTACCATAGAACGCGGCTACCCGTTTGTTACAGAAAATGGAAACATAATTTTAGATAGTGATTTTGGCGAGATACTGAATCCAGAAGAACTAGCTGAAAAGATCATTCAAATTCCAGGCGTCATAGAAGTCGGCATCTTTACAAGAAAACCAGATATCATTTACAAAGTAAAAGAGAATGGCAAATTCGATGTGTTAAGCTAAAACAGGTCTTGCAATAAATTTTCCGTATCCTTGTTTGCCTATCACTTTGAAATCTTCTGCCACAACTTCACCTCTTACAAGTGTCTTAACAGGCCAGCCTCTTAGGTTCCATCCATCATATACAGTATAATCTGAAAACCCATCAAGAAGGTGACTTGATACCTTGTTTTCTTTTTTTAGATCCACTAGAACAATATCGGCATCAGAATCTTTTTGTATAATTCCCTTTTTGGGAAACATTCCAAATATCTTAGATGCCTTCAGGCTAGTTAGTTCCACTAGTTGCGGTAGCGTAATTCTGCCCTTGTTTATTCCCTCACTCATCAATATAGGCAACATGGTTCCTATGCCTGGAAAACCTGCAAGAGCCCCCCAGACATCATTTCCTCCAAGCTTTAGTTTGAGTTGATTTGCAACATGATCTGTTCCTATTGAATCAACTGTTCCAGACTTAACTTCGTTCCATATTGCATCAACATCATTTGAACTTCTTAAAGGTGGCATTACTTTTGCAAGATATCCTTTCTGAGATTCAAATGATAATGTAAGATAATGTGGACATGTTTCAACATAGATTTTTGTGCCATTCATTTTTTCTTCACGTATTGCATTCATAGCACCCTGTGAACCAATATGAACAAAGTATAGAGTACAACCGACTTTTTTTGCAATTTTAGAAACAGTTCTTATGGCTTTTACCTCAGATTCGATAGATCTGCTTTCAGACCATGCACCTAGACCATCTTTATTTTTTTCTTTTGCTTCCCTTATTCCACATGAGCACATCTGGTAATCCTCTGCATGAACCAAAACAGGACAACCAAGAGATGCTGCAGTTGAAACTATTTTTTCAACCATTTCAGAGTTAATTTCAACTTTTTCTTCATGTAATGAATTTGTTCTTGGTTCCATGTCCATGTAAACATGTCCCACATCTTCGCCAAGATTCATGTAGAGTTTGAATGAAGTAATTCCTTTTTTTGAGCAGTATTCCATTTCATTAATTTGATCTTTTTGTAGAATTGATGCATGTATTGTGTAATCAATATAATGAAATTTTGAGCTTTCATCAAGATGTAAATCGAGGAGTTTTTTGTAAGAACCACTTAGTCTAAGCATTCTCATCATTGTTGTTACACCGCCGATTGCAGCAACTCTCGATTCAGTCACTGCAGCTTTTTCAATAGGAGAATAAACACCATAATGTACATGTGGATCTATTACTCCGGGGATTGAAACTAGTCCTCTTGCATTAATTTTTACACTACACTGAGGAATTTCATTTGTCAGATTAACAATTTTCCCCTCATCAATCACAATATTTTTTTCAACGATTCCTGTGGGTAGAACTACATGTGAATCAATAATGACAGTGTCAAAAGTCATTAGTGTTTTTCTCAGAAACCTAGTATTATTCTTTAAGTAAATGAATAAAAACAGAGAAGATTCTCGGTATGAAAAGGGCCAGTAGTCTAGTGGTAGTGATGCCGCGTTCGCAACGCGGATGTCGGGGGTTCAAATCCCCCCTGGTCCACCATTCCCAAAAAACAATATACAGCTAGTAGAAGTAATCAGAACTATGAAGGTGTTTAATGGAAAAACTGCTGCAGAAGAATACATGTCAAGTCACACATTGACGTTTTCTACTCCTGATATGACACTTACAAGATTTGCATTCTGGTTAGGCGATATTATACCAGATCCAAAAAATCCTGGTCAAACAATGCTTAGAATAATGGCTTATGTGGAAGAGAAAGATTTTGCACCAGTACCAATTATCGATGACGAGTTCGTTCCAACTGGTGCTATAAGATCTAGTGGTGGAATTTATGGTAGTCTTAAAACGGAATCAGGTTCTTCAACAAAGTTTTGTTCAGAATGCGGAAATAAGATTTCACAAAATGCTAAATTCTGTACAGAGTGCGGTGCTATTCAAGACTAGTTCTAGTAAAATTTTATTTTGTATAATTTATGCAAAAATTATTTTTTGATTATTGAAGTTTATTTCCACATTTAGTGCAGAATTTTGCATGTGGTCTTATTGAAGCACCGCAAGATGTACAACTTGGGCCCGTGGATTTTTGAGGTAACAAAGATGGATCTGGTGTTGGTAAAGCTCCAGTAGCACTAAATGCAGCGGCAGAAATAATTTGAGGTGGACGTCCAGGCATCTGAGCAGTAGGAGACATGGTTTGTGAAGGTGAAGTCATGCCAAATCCTGTCATACCAACAGAGGTGGAACCCATAGCTGTTGTACGAGTAGTTCCACCAGCCATTCTATTAAGTGATTTTTTCAATTCAAAAATTACTTTCACAGCAAGAAACTCCAATGCAGAATATGCTACTACATAATCACCAAGTTTTTCAAAAAATTCCTTCTCAGATAGTTTTCCTTGTTTGTATAACGTATTAGCGTCAAGAAAAGATTCGTAATATCCCTGTGAATCGTTTAGAAGACTTTGTAGCTTGTCAAATAAAAGATTTAGAGTATCTACTTCTCCAAAGGACATACAAAAAGTTCCTTAAGCCGTTATTAATTATTTTAGATTGAAAAATGAGAGGTTTAGTTTTACTATACCTAGATCTTCTTTAGAGCGTTTTCTATCATGTTTTTGTACGAGTCTTTTGAAGCTGCTCCTACTTGTTGCGCAATTATCTCACCTTTAGTGAATATAGCAAGGGTAGGAATGCTGAATATGTTATATTTTGATGCTACTTCGCCACTTTCATCTACGTTTACTTTGACGAAATTTACTTTGCCAGAATATTCTCCAGCTAGTTCTTCTACAACTGGTCCGACCATCCTGCATGGACCGCACCATTCTGCCCAAAAGTCTACAAAGACAGGCAGTTGTGATTCCATCACTTCAGTTTGCCATGTTTTTGTGTTTACTGCTTTCGCGTTAGCCATTTTTATCAGAAATAATTAATCTAGACATCCCTAAATATGTTGATTGGTATAAGGCGTGTTCTTTACCAACGACTTCTTAGACCGTAATAATTTCTGGGACCATGTCTTCGATCTCCATAGCTTGGTCTATTTTCATGTTTATTCTCTCTATTCTCATTTCTACTATCCTGTCTATCAGATCTATTATCCTGTCTACTACCCGATCTATTATCCTGTCTACCTCTGCCATATCCTCTTCCACCACTATATCCGCCACTTCTATATCCGCCACTTCTATATCCGCCACTTCTATATCCGCCACTTCTATATCCGCCACTTCTATATCCGCCACTTCTATGACCAACTTCTCGTTTTAACGGATCTGGGATCTTAACTTCAATTCCAAGTTGTTTATTCAGATCGGTTATTGGCACTTTAGTTTGATTTACAATGTTTTTGAAGTCTCCAATTGAAGAGTAAGAAACTAGTGTAATTGCTCTTCCTTTTCCGCCCGCTCTTGCAGTTCTTCCGATCCTATGGAAGTATACCAAATCCTGATTTGGAACATCATAGTTTATGACAAGTGCAACCTCTGGTACATCTATTCCTCTTGCAGCCACATCAGTTGCAACAAGGATGTCTACCTTGCCCTTTTTGAATAGATACATTGCTTTGTCTCTTCTAAATTGAGACATATCACCTTGAATTGATACTACGTTAAAGTTTGCTTGGGTAAGCTCATGTGCAACTCGTCTTGTTCTATCTTTTGTAGAACAGAAAACGATAGTTTGTCCAGTCCTGTTTTCTTTTATGAATTTGAATAAAAAGTCAGTCTTTTCTTTATCACGAATAACAAGGAATGCTTGATCTATTCCTTCTCCGCTTAGATCGTCTGCATCAATGAGGATCTGTTGTGGATTTTTCATGTATTTTTCGGCTAGTCTAAGAATTTCAGCAGGTATTGTTGCAGAAAATAAAGATGCAATTCTTTCTTCTGGAACTAGGTCAAGAATGAATTTTATATCATCAATAAATCCCATGTCAAGCATTGTATCAGCTTCGTCTAGTACAACATATTTTATGTCGTTTAATTCAATTGAACCACGTTTTAGATGATCAATTAATCTACCTGGTGTTGCTACAACAATTTCTACTCCCCTTTCAAGATCGCGGAATTGTACACTGATACTTTGTCCACCATAAATAGTGGTATTTCTAACGCCCGTGTGTTTGGCAAACTTGCTTATTTCACCAGAAATTTGAACTGCAAGTTCCCTTGTTGGAGCAAGGATTAATGCTTGTATTCCGCCTTTGGGTACAACATTTTGCAATATTGGTAATGCAAATGCAGCTGTTTTACCAGTACCAGTGTGTGCTTGACCAATTACATCCTGTCCTGAAAGTATAACAGGTATAGCTGCTGCTTGTATTGGAAATGGTGCTTGGAAATTTAATTCTTTTAATCCATCCAATATGGATTTTTTAATTCCTAATTCTTCAAATGTTGTCAATTTCTCTCATCTTTCTTAAGCAATGACAGAGAAAGCTCATTGCTTATTCCGTCATTATTTTCGATGTTTTAACTCAGTTTTTTGCCTCTAATAACCCTTTCCAAAATATTACAAAAAAATCATCGTGTTATTAGAAATTGTATAATTTCTTGTTACCAAACAGTTGTATAAGACGTAATTTTTTTGTAATATTTACACCGGAATACATACTTAAATGACTTTTTTATAGACCTAAACTATGAGTGCAGAACTTCGATTGAAAAAACTAAGAGGGTCTGGAGGATATGTCATGGCATCTGTTACTGATGATCAACAAAGAAAAGGAAATCTTGGTGGGCCTGATCTCTTTCTAGCTCCAGTTGGAAGAATTGATGCAGAGAAGATTTCAAAATATTTTTGCAATACTTGTGAAAAAGACTTTGAAGGAAGTCCTAGAATAGATTATGAAAGCCCAAATGAACTAGTTGCAGACAACCTTATGCTTTTAGAAAAAGGACAATACGTCTGTACTAACTGTGGTTCGGTTCTTGCAGAATACAGAAGTTTTAGCAAACCAAATGAGAATGCAGAAGTTGGTTTAGCAAGACCACAAACACTTGCAAGTCAAATTCTTGGCGAATCTCCTACAGATTATCAATCTTCACAACAAACCTATTCAACGCCAGTATTAACATCATCAAGCGTTACTACATTTAATTCCATAACAGGTCTCGCTGTTTATGATTCTGAAGCACGAAAGATTGGAACTGTAAAACAGATAGGCATACAAACTGGGCAGCCAGGAATTGTTTTAGTTGTTACAAAAAATGATGGAAGTGACGTTGTAATAAAGTGGGAAGAAATTAAGAAAATAGGAGAGATAGTTCTTTTAGGTAGTCAAGTATCAGATGCAAGTTCAAAATGTAGTGAGTGTAGTTTTGATAATAAACCAGATGCAAAATTCTGTGAAAGTTGTGGTAAAAAAATAAAATAGAATATACAATGTTGAGCAAGATTTATTTTACAAACTTATGGGACAGAATGTAGTTTGAGTAAACATTCTGGAGTTTCTGCAATTGTAAAGGACATCATAATAGTTGTCATTGGTGTTGCAATCATTTGGTTTGGCCTTAGGATTGCCTTTGGTACCGACAACCCATTTTATGTAGTATCAAGTGGTAGCATGGAGCCAAACCTGAATATTTTTGATGTTCTTGTAGTTCAGGGTAATGATCCTTTTGATAAAATCCAAAAAGGTGATATCATAGTTTTCAACAGACCAGCCGGTCATGATAGAGTTATTGTGCACAGAGTAGCTGAGATTCTTGATGAAGACCCACATGTAGTCAGAACAAAAGGAGATGCAAATCCTGCTTCTATACAGGGGACAGATTTCCCAATAACCAAGGATGAATACATTGGTAAAGTAGCATATGTAATTCCGCAGATTGGGTATGTTACAAGAATTCTCACTCCGCCAATAAATTACATCATAATCGCAGTTATTGTTGGAATTATGATATACAAACAATATGGAAAGAATAAAACAAAATCAGGTCAGGTGGTTTCATCAGATCAATTTCCTCCAGCAAATTCTGATGTTACAAATACATCAATACCATCTGAAGTAGGACATTTTGATGATATGGCTAAAAGTAGCGGAAACACAGAACCTAAAGAATCAGAACCAAAAGAGAGTTAGTTTCGTACGCCAGCCAGTTTTTCTGCAAGCTTTTTGTTTTCTGTTTTACTTACCTTGAATACGCGTTCGAAATAATCAGCTTGTTCAGGTGCAAGATCAGGTTCTTCTTTTACGTTTGCTAGATTTTTGGCAAGTTTCTTTTTATAACCAAGCTGCATTAGTCGTGAAATGTTAATTCTTTGTGCTTGTGGTGAACCCGCACCATGCATTGATTCTGTTAGATAACCTACAGCATTTCTTCCCATCGTCATGTTTTCAATTAATCTTAAGATTCTCATCCTGTTCTCAACATCAACTCCTTTACGTCCTTTCAAATATTTTTTAAGGAGTGGACCAGTTTCTGGGTTTCTAAAGTCTTTTTCTGAAGGCAATGTAACCATTAGTCCTCCTGCTATATCTTGAGCCAATCTGCCAATCTCATATGGAAATCTAGTAACATTATGTTTACAAACATTTGCAAGCATGTCATCATTTAACCAAACTCCAGATTTGGTTTGGTGTGCCTGATATGAAGACGCAATTCCAGCTGCATAAATGCTTTCGTTTAGATGTGTCATTTCTACAAGCTTGTCTTTGATATGAGATACGTTTGGTATTCCATTATAATCAGCAATGGATGCTGCAGCACCTATGAGTACATCGCCCAATCCCGTTTTACAGACATAGCTTCTTCTGTGATAACATGTGAATCGTTCAACAAGCATCGCAGCAAAGTCATATTCACCATTCATAAAAACACGGTCCCATGGAATGAAAACGTTATCAAAAATCATCATGGCTTCTTGTCCTGAAAATTTTGCGTTTCCTGCATCAAGATCTCCCTCTTCCATGCTTCTTGTGTCACAAGACTGTCGACCATAGATGTATGTAATGCCAGGATCATCTGCTCTAACAGCCCCAACTATTGCATAATCTTTATCATTTTCTTGCAGTCGCATTGTTGGCATTACTATGATCCAATGAGAATTGATACAACCAGTTTGGTGAGCTTTTGCTCCTTTTATGATAACACCTTTGTCATTCTTTTCTACTACACGTAAGAATACATCTGGATCCTCTTGTTCATGGGGAGCTTTACTTCTGTCTCCTTTGGGATCAGTCATAGCACCACCGATTACAAGATTTTCAGTTTGAACCATCTTGATAAAATCAACAAGTCTTTTGTGATAGTTTGTCTTGTATTTTTCATC
>Ga0209641_10000639_pt1 | contig 32516 bp, 32 predicted proteins | sample RifCSP16_1_FD_184022 | JGI IMG/M metagenome (GOLD analysis project Ga0209641, IMG submission 184022) | Soil microbial communities from Rifle, Colorado - Rifle CSP2_sed 16_1 (SPAdes) (version 2) | ecosystem: Environmental > Terrestrial > Deep subsurface > Rock core/Sediment | place: Rifle... | reverse complement strand
CGACGTGGCCCTGGAGATGTATCATAATTTCGTGGAAAGCGGCGTGGATCTGCTCATAAAAAGGCTTGATCCCTCGATCGGAGATAAGATGATTACTTCCGCGCTCCGCCGGAGCCGTGAGTTCCCCTATCTTCTCGTAAGGGCCTACAGCGCGGACCTCGCGCCCTACTTCGGGAGCCCCGCTGACGCCGCGAAGGCGATCACCGCAGCTGAAAGGGAATTCAGAAAAACGACGGTCCTCTACGGGCAGGCTTTGTTGCAGGATGAGGGAACTGCCCTCAATCTTGTTTCAGAACAGATGGCGGAGCTTGCTGAAAAATTTCTCGGAGCTTACGGGATACCGGCGCCCCCCAAAGAGCAGGCCATTCAACTGATCGCTTTCTATATCAGCATAAGCATGTCGCTGTGTGAACAGGATTTTGCCCGCGAGATAGCGGAAACACAGAACTATGTCGCGCAGCAAATGAGTTTTTCCGCGATAGCGTATTAGTCCGCCTCATCGTTCCACCGTGTGAAATCATCGGCCTCCGGAAGCCCTTCGTCTTTCTCCTTGTCTTGTTCTCTCCGCACATGCTATACTGACAATAAAGCGGCATAACTCAAGTGAACCAACATTGTGCTCCGTCCTCGCCGCAACCTCGCTGAAAAAACCGGACGGCACCGGGCGACCATGATAAAGATAATCGTATCTTCCGATATTAAGACCTCGATCGCGCAACAAAAAAGCTTTTTCGATAGAGCGGACGTACGGGTATTCACTGCCGACTCGAACGAAGAGGCGCTGATGATCCATCAAGCCGAAAAGGTCAATCTCATCATTGCTCAACTCAAGAGACTCGGAATGACCAGCCGGCAGTTCTGCTCCCTGATCAGAACAAACCCTGAACTGTCCAAGGTTTTGCTCATCATCATCTGCGCGAATATCCGGTCCGAGATCGAAGAAAGCTCAAAGTGCAAGGCTGACTCCGTCCTGACCAGGCCGTTCGATACGGAGGTTCTCCTGGAGACTGCGCAGGAGCTTCTCGGTATTTCATTGAGGGCGGCATTACGGGTCCTCCTGAAAGTTACGGTCGAGGGAACGATCGACGCTTTATCGTTCTTCTGCCACTCCGTAAATATCAGCGCCACGGGCATGCTTATTGAGGCGGAGCGGGACTTAACCATGGGAGACAGTATAACCTGCTCCTTCTTTCTTCCTGCCTCGGCACAGATCATCGTCACGGCAGAGGTCATCAGAATCATCAAGCAGTCGCGCGGATTCGCTCCCACCCTGTACGGGGTCAAGTTCACCCGGATCGACCCGGAGGCGAGGCGCGCCGTGGAAGAGTTCGTCAAAAAAAATGCCTCGCCGTAGCCGCCTTTCCTTTTCTTCCTTCTTCTTTCTTCCTTCGCCCGCTTGTATCAGTTTCTCGGTCTCCCGTTTTTTTATGCTATACTAACTTTTAAGCCATACCACATATTCCGGACCCTTCACGGCTGGGGGATTAAAGCCTTTCCATTGTGGGATTCGGACACCCGCAGGTGAACCATGAAAAAGGTACTTCTCGCCCCCGATATTATAACCTTGCTCGTGCAGCAACAAAGCTTTCTCAACAGGTCGGACTTGCGGGTATTTACGGCAGAGACCAATGAAGAGGCGCTGGACATTCATCGCGAAGAAAAAGTGAATCTTATCATTAATCATTTCACAGCGCAGGAGATGAGCACTGAGCGGTTCTGCTCCGTTGTCAGGGAAGATAAGGACCTGTCCAGGGTCTCCGTAATCATCATATGCTCGAAAATACGGGCGGATATCGAGGCCAGCGAACGGTGCAAAGCAAATGCGATCATGACGAGACCCATGGATCCCGCGATACTCCTGGAGAAGGCCCATCAACTGCTGGATATTTCCTCGCGCGCTTCATTCAGGATACTCCTGAATGTATCCGTTGACGGAACCATCGGGAACACATCGTTCTTCTGCCGCTCGGAAAATATCAGCGCCTCAGGCATGCTCATTGAAACGGACCAGCTTCTCGCGAAAGGCGACATCATAGCGTGCTCGTTCTTTCTCCCGGCGGGGATGCGGATACAGACGACCGCGGAGGTCATGAGAAGCATCAGACAGGGATACGTGCCCGGCCCTCATCAGTACGGGATCAGGTTCACCCGCCTCACTCCCGAGGCCAAACGCGCGCTTGCGGATTTTGTCGAAACAAGATCTCGACAGACCGGACCCGACTCATCGTAATCAATGCCGTCCTGCTTACCATCTCTTTTCGAGACCCTTCTCGATCTCATCTTTGATAAATGACCTGATCAGCGACCGGTCCTCAGAGCTGATCTTCACAAAACTCATTCCCATCCCCAGTTCCTTCAGAGGATAATCGTCAAAACCGTGGCTGTACAGAACAACCGCTTCGGCCTTGATCGTCCTGTCCCTGATCACCAGGCTCACCGGAAGCCGCGTATTGACCGGCTTCGTCACCGTTGTTCTCACAAACATCCCGTTCTCGGAGAGGACCGTGGCGTATTGGGCAAGACCGGCGTGGCTGCCTCCAAGGTCCGCCTTCAGATACACGGCGACCCGGATATTCTGGCGGGGATATGGCTCAATCGCCTTCTGCACCGCCTGGTAAAGCTTCTCCGCGTTCAGCGGAACGGAGAGCACCTCCGCATACCCGGCTTCCTGGCACTGCTGCACCGCCCCCGGGTCCAGGGACATCGACACGAGAATGACCGGAACCGCGGCCGCTCCCGGAACCTGCTTCATGGTCCCGAGAAGGCCGGATCTTCCCGAGCGCGCCAGGTCGGCTTCAGCGACGACAAGTCCGGGCAATGCCTCGGACACGAACCTTGCCGCTTCCCCCGCCGTGTGCACCGCATATACGTGATAGCCGAACCGCTGAAGCAGCATGCTCGCATAATTGCGCTCGTACGCGTCTCCGATCGCCACCAGAATAGTGCGCGTTTGCTTGTCATTTATCTTCCCGTCGTTTGCCATTCGTCATTTAACAAAGGACCATCGGCTTTCCCCCGAGTTGATATTTGCCTCTCTCGTCTTTCGTCTCTCGTCCCGCGACCTCGTCCCTCGTCACTCCGGCTCGATCGTTGCGAACAGGGAGAATGATTGCAGCTGGTCCCGGTGGAACTCTGCCTTCTCAAAAGGCTCTACCGTGCAAAGCGCCAGACCCTTATCATGGGCCTCCAGCATGATCCGCTCGCACGCCTGCCGTTTCAGCTTAAACACCTCCATCAGGGCGCCAACGACGTGCTCCATGGTATTCACATCGTCATTATGGATCAACACCTTATACAGAGGAATGTGCGTTCTCTCTTCTTCAAGAACGGTTACCGTTCTCGGCCTGGCCGGTGGCCAGCCTCTTTCGTTCATCGTGCATCGTCCTTCATCCCTCGTCCTTCATCCCACATCTCTCGCTCCTCGTCTCTCGTCCCTCATCCGCTTCACGGTTTCTTCCGGATGTCTTTCTCTATCTGTTCCTGAATGAACATCTTGATCAGCCCTCTGTCCTCCGGGCTGACCTTCGTAAAATTCAACCCCATGCCCGGCTCCTTGAACGGATAATCGCCGAATCCGTAACTGTACAGAACAACCGCATCAAGTTCGATCGTTTTGTCCTTGATCACAAGGCTCAGAGGAAGCACCGTGTTGACCGGCTGCGTTTCGGTCGTCCTCACGAACATCCCGTTCTCGGAGAGGACCGTGGGATATTTGGCAAAACCCGCCGTATTTCCTCCAAGGTCGACCGTCAGATACGCAGCGATACGGATGCTCCGGCGCGGATTCGGCTCGATCGCTCCCTGCACCGCATGGTAGAGCACCTCGGAGCTGAGCGGCTTCCGGAGCACATTCGCATACCCGGCATCACGGTACCGCTGTGCCCTGCTCGGGTCGGAGAACGATGATACAAGAATGACCTGGACCGCTGCGGTCCGGGGGCTTTCCTTCATGTTTTTCAGAAGGTCAAAATCCCCCGAGCACGCCAGGGTCTCATCAGCGATAACGAGGGCAGGCAGCAATACGGACACGAACTCCGCCGCTTCCTTGCCTTCGCTTACCGTGCAGATGTGATATCCAAACTGCTGAAGCAGCATACTGGTAAAATTGCGCTCGTTCGAGTCGCTGAATGCCACCAGAATGATCCGTTTTTGTTTTTCACTCCCCTTTTTATCGTCTGCCATCGGCAACCTGCTTTGCGTTGACTATTGCGCCGCTTTTCCGTCTCCGTGTCTCCACATCCGTATCACTGCCCCTTTTTCTCCGCCTTTTCCTTCAGCAGATCTCCAAGGGTCCCCATATTCCGGGGTTCCGCCGCCTGCTGTTGATAATCCTTCAGGGTATCAGCCGCTTCTTCCTCTTCGCGACTGATCTCAGCAAGGGAGAGCGAGAGCTTTCTGTTCTCCGGTTCAACGGCTTCCACTTTTACCTCGATGGCCTGTCCTTCCTTGAGCACCTCGCGCGGGTGATTGATCCTCCTGCCCGCGCCCAGCTTCGAAATATGAATAAGACCGTCCACTCCCACCCCCAGGGTGACGAATGCGCCGAAGGGCGCAAGCCGGGCGACCTTTCCACTATGATAGGAGCCGACAGGGCAGTCCCTCGCAACGCGTTCCCATGGATCAGGCAGCGTGTCCTTCAGGCTGAAGGAGAACCGTCCCTTTTCCCAGTCCAGCTTCTTGACGATAACCTCCACTTCCCGGCCCACGGAGAGGACGTCGCGGATGTTCTCGGTCCTGCCCCAGGCGATCTCGGCTATCGGGATCAGGCCCTCCAGTCCGCCGATGTCCACGAAGGCGCCGAAACCCTGAAGGGAAGTCACGGTGCCCCGTATCTTCATTCCCTCCTTCAGCGTCTCTTTCCACTCCTGCTTTCTCTTTCGCTGTTCTTCGTCAACAATGGCTCTCCGGGAGAGGACCATGTTCCGGCCTTTTTCACTGTACTCGGTGATCTTGAAGGACAGAGACTTGCCGATAACGTCGGCCTTCGATTCCTCCCGCCGGATACCCATCTGGGAAAAAGGGCAAAAGGCGCGCGCGCTGCCCGCGATCTTGACCTCGAACCCGCCTTTCACTTCCTTTGTCACCGTGCCTTCCACCGGGATGCCGTTTCTCCAGGCGTCTTCGAGCTGGGTATGGCCTGCAGGACCGGAGCCGATCTTGGTGGTAAAATGCATCTCGTTGTTCTCGGCAGACAGAAAAAAGGCGCGAATCCTGTCACCTTCCTTGACGCTCAGGTTCCCTTCCGCATCGAGCATCTCCTTCCTGTCCAGATACCCCTCACCCTTGCCGCCGAGATCGAGGAATATCCATTCCGAGGTGATCTTCACGATCATCGCCTCGACCATTTGCCCCGGATCCAGCCGACCCTGTTTTTTGAAGCTCTTCTCAAGCAGCTCCGCAAAGCTCTCCTCGCCCTGGTCGTTGTCTGTTGACTGATTGTTGTCATCCATATTCGCAGCACACCTCCAAAACCTTTTTACCGGTAAGATAGACTATCAGCGCCGCTGTGTCAAGAGTCATTGTAATGGAGAGCGCCGGGACCCCTTTTTAGCGTGCCCTGGCGGAAACAACTATGTTATAATCTACACAATGTCAGGCGGTATTTTTAAAAGTACGCGCCCGCAAAGATAACATCACCTCAGGCGCGAAAAGGAGCTTGCTTCATGGAACAATCGCTCGATCTTGAACGGGAAAAAAAGAAAAATATCCGGCTTGCTATCGGCGTCGCCGCATTCGGCGTCGGTGCGTTCATGGCCCTCTATGTGCTCATGTTTGCGCTCATGTTTTTTTCGCCATTTACGATGTTCAAAATCTTCCCCGACTTTTCGTGGACAGAGAACGTCATGGGTGTAAACAACAAGCTCTTCATCCTCTCCAAGCGCGTTGACTTCAAAGGCGCCTCGCGCGAGAACCCGCCCGCGGAGAAGACCACGCTCGAGACATTCGACGGCAAGGCGTTATCCGGTCCCGTGGACATCCCGTCCTTTGCTTCCGTCTCCCCCGTGAAAGACAGGTTGTATTTTTTCTCGGAAGGCCTGTACCGGACGTTTGACGGGGAAAAATGGGAAGAAGTGAAAAACACGGCGATCGGGAGCGCGCCCGCCGGCGCGGTGGGTGAAGAAGGAATATGGGTGCTCAGCGCCGTTAAAGAGAGGCCTTTTCTGGCCCTGCTGACGACGCATGATGTCAGACAGGTTCCTCTCCCGGACCGCGCCTTGACCACTATATGCTCCACCCAGCTTGTGAGCACCGGAAACGGGCTTTCGCTCTTCTGGAAGAAAGATAAGTCCCTTGTCTGGTCTGAATATGACGGCAAAAAATGGGTCCGGACCGCGTCCTTTGAAGATATCGGACAATACCGGGCGCTTGCTCTTGACAACGCCATTCTCCTGCTTCAGGTCAGGGAATTTGGCGACCGGCCGAAGGTCATGATGAGAACGTACCGGAACAGTACCTGGTCGGAACCGGCAACCTACGAGCTCCGCGGGTTCTCCTTTCACACGATACCGATGGTTTTCCAAAACACTCCGGCCCTCTATCGTCAGGAACTGTTTGCGCAGAGATACTATCTTCTTGACGAAGGCAGGATGAAAGGCCCGTTCCCCATACAAAAACAGGTCCTTGTTTTCGGGAGCGCTCCAAAAATGATCGCCATTGTCCTCGCCCTGAACATACCGTTTTTCCTTGCCATCTTCCTTGTCTCCGTCGTCATCGGCAAATTCAAGCGCAGAACATGGCGCATTGATTCCGGAGAATATGAATTTGCAAGCTTGTTCAGGCGCTTTATGGCGAAAATGATCGATTCGTTCATCGTGCCCGGCCCCATTGTCGCGGCTTTTTATTTTCTCCTGACCGAAGACCTGTTCAGGGCCAGTCCCTTCAAGTTCCTGGCGATTTTCATTTTCGGCATCCTGTCCCTCGTCATCGGAGGATTTTTGTATCATTCCCTGCTCGAAGGCCTGTGGGGAAAAACGCTCGGGAAAAAGATCTGTGGTATTGTTGTGCTCAAGGATGATTTCACCCCGTGCACGCTCGGAAGAGGGTTCACCAGGAACATCATGAGGATCGTGGACACTATGTTCTCCTACCTGGTCGGCGTCACGGCAATGGCCGGCACGATGAAGTGGCAGCGGCTCGGCGATCTTGTCGCGGAAACGGTTGTCGTGAAGACCCGGAAAGTTCATGAGGAAAAAAGGTGAACCTGCAGGGTGTTTGTCATTGCGGGCGACCGCAGGGAGCGCGGCAATCTCTTCATAGCGTGCAGACTGCCGCCCTGCCGCTATTACGGAGAATTTTATTATGAAACGGAAATTCCTCTTTGCACTGCTGTGCCTGTTCCTGTCCTTTCCCTTGATCGTCCCTGCTGCTGAGATCAACTGTCTGAAGTGTCATAAGAAACTGACAAAGGGCAGATCAGTGCATCCGGCCCTGGCCATGGGGTGTCCGATCTGCCATTCCGCGCTGGATGCCAAAACCGTCCCGCACAGGAAATCGAGCGCCATCGCGCACGGGCTTTCCGCCGAACAGCCTGGGCTATGTTACGGATGTCATGACAAAGCGGTGTTTACCAGGAAGAACGCACATCCCGCCATCAGCGCGGGCTGCACAAGCTGCCACAACCCCCATTCGTCAAAGAGCGCCAGGATGCTCGTATCAGCCCCCCCGGCCCTTTGCTACACCTGCCATGATAAGGCCGGGTTCAGCAGAAAGACCGCCCACGCGCCTGTTGCTTCCGGCACGTGCCTGGCCTGCCACGTCCCCCACTCCTCGGACGAGATGGCGCTGCTCGCAAAAAAACCTGCGGATGTCTGCTTCCAATGCCACCGGGATGTCACACACGGACAACACACGCCTGCCATGGCAGTACGGGAGGTATTGGACCCCGCAAGGCCGGGCAAGCCATTATACTGCGGGTCCTGTCATGACCCACACGGTTCGGACAGCCCTTTGATGTTCAGGTTTGACGTCAAAAAAACAAAGGAGCTTTGCCTGCACTGTCACAAGATGTAGCGATTTTCAATAAGACAGAAGACGAAATACTGCGCCCGGCGGACAGGGGAAAATCTGTAGGCCTTCAGTGAACGGGGGTAAATTAAGCCGGGGGCAGCAGCCCTTGAGCGATAGACGCGCACAATAAAGATTAACTCATGACTAATAACTCGTAACTGGTAACTTTAAGACAGTTACAAGCTGTTTGTTGTTGGTTATCCGTTGGCGAAGCCCGCACGCTTGCGCGGCAGAGCGAAAGGGCTGCTGCCCCCGTAACTGATGGATTACGAAAATCTTTAAAAAGTTCTTGACAGAGCCCCTGAATTTATGAGAAAATTATCGTACGAAGTTTGGGAAGTTTTTTGTAGGGCGAACCGCAAAGACTCTAAGCTTTGCGGTTTTTTTTATGCCGCACATTTCCGCAATCTTCGATTTCACAAAAAGGAGGAAGCCCGGCACATGTCAAAAGGCACCGTGAAATGGTTCAATGACTCCAAAGGATTTGGATTCATTACCAAAGAAGACGGCGGAGACGTTTTCGTCCACTTCAGCGACATCCAGGGCGAGGGTTTTAAATCCTTGTCCGAGGGTCAGGAAGTGACATTTGAAGTGGTTGACAGCCCCAAAGGCCCCAAAGCCGCAAATGTCGTAAAAGTCTAAGCTGAACTTTGAAAAAGCAGGCATCGGTAAAACGAGGCCTGCTTTTTTTATTTCCGTTTTCCCCACCCGTACCGTAATGCTTGCTGATCAAAGCAAAGAATCAAGCAGAGAAGATCACGGGAAGGTCGTCATGTCCTTGATTGAGTTCCAAACGGCAAAAACCCTGTTATTATTACAGTCGGCATCAACAGGGATCATGTAGAACCCCCTCGTAGTGGGATCGGGTTTCGTAAGATTAAAGATCTTTTCCGGCGGAACCTTCTCTTCCAGAAAACCAACGAGTGATTCGCCGTCGTAAAATTTAAGGTACACCTTGCGCCCGATGTTGTCCCTGATACCATAGATCTTCTTTTCCCGGTACTCGCTGAAACCTTCGAATGTCTTGACAAAAAAAACCGCTTTCAGGTCTTCTACCGGAATACTGTGCTCCATGCGGCTTTGCGTGTCCTCAACAATGACCGCCCCTGTCTCATCCGAAAAAGCCTTCAGGTAACCCTTCACAACCTTACTGGCTCTGAATCTGGCCACGACCCTCTTTTTATTTTCCATAATCGCCCCCCTTGTCTGAAAAGTTCTGTCATGCGAAGTCGCCTGTTGCGTTGTCCGCGATTATGCTCCCCATGAAACAGAACATCGTTGTGTTTGTTTGCATTATAGCAAATTTCCGGAGAGGGGCAAATCTTTTTGGGAAAATTGACGTTGCAAAGGTGAGATCAGCGAGAGAAAGTTTTCTGCAACTTCAGTATGACGAGCTGGCAATATACGATATGCGGAAAGTTTTAGCGTGTTACAAACGAGACTATCTTGCGGGAAGAAAGGGCCGGTATTTTTATCAAAGGCGATTAAGAAATGAAAGCTAAATCCGGGAATGGGCGTTCGCTGCCGGCTCCCGACAGGTTCCTTATTCATCAGCCTCAGGATAGAGGGCGCCCGGCCTGCCGTTTTTGGTCAGATATTCAGCGCTGAATGCCGGGATCACGCCGGATGTTCCTGACTCCGGCTCGATCATATGGCGGTATGAAGACAGCTGGCCGAAATTCTCCATCATATGCTGCCAGCCCTTCGCGAACAACGCACAGTCGTTATTGAAGCAGACCCACAGGAACGGCGTACCCCAGTCCAGGTGCCGTGAATCCATTTTCTCCATGAGCTTCTTGCAGTGCGGGCATGTCGGCGCCTCCGCAACCTTGTATCTCACCTCAGAATCCATAACACATATCCTCCGTCAACATCAAGGAGGTTATTATACGTCTCCGGAGGCATGTTTGCAACAAAGAAAATACAACCGATACGCCTGTCAATGAGCAGAGATGAAGCTCAGCCTGCCCCGTAACATGAGGCAGGCTGAGTGGAGGGTCTTTTGGCAAGGAAAGAGAGCGTTAACATTTTATGCGCACGGTGAGTTCTTACTATGCGGGCGTCGGCACCTCTCTCATCCGCTTGAGGAGAAGAACGGCTAATATAAATTTCGGCCCCTCTTCACTCTTTACTAATTGATAAAAGTCGCACTTTTCACAGTTATGGTACTTATGGGCAAACGTGCCCTGCTCTTTACCGCCGCACTGCGTACCAGCCACTACCCAGCACGACCGTCCGGCGTTCATGCCCCCATGGGCGCCGTCCAGCTTGGACTCGACTGCCGACGGACAGATACCGAGGTTGGCCCTGCTGCCGCCAATTTCTCGTCCGCATTTTTTAACCTCCCAACAATTCATTTTCTTCATGAAGATGACCCTCCCTAATATTATTCAATTTTTACCTGTTGAGAAAATACTAACAAAAAGGCGGGGTCGTGTCAACCTTTTTTTGCATAAACCGTTTTAAATGGTAATCCAGAAGAATACAACATCTGCTGTCTGTGGGTTGAGAAGTTCCAAGATCTCAACAACCGCAGGTAGCAACAAATCACAGACACACGTCGAATGATGCAATCAGGTGAAATCGCACGAAATGGTGCAGTTAATAATTTTCCACCATAAGCTCGAAATAACTCCTCGGGTGCAGGCATGCGGGGCAGACATCGGGAACATCAACCCCCTCGTGATGGTAGCCGCAGTTGCGGCATTTCCAGACCGCGGGTTTGTCCTTCTTGAAGACCTTTCCTTTTTCAATGTTCTCGAGCAGCTTCCGATAACGCTTCTCATGCTCAACCTCGACCTTCGCGATATACTTGAAGGCCTCGGCGACTGCGCGGAAGCCTTCTTCGTCCGCGATCCGCGCAAAGGTCGGATAGAGGGTGCCCCACTCTTCCTTCTCCCCGTCCGCGGCGGCCTTGAGATTCTGGGCCGTAGTGCCGATCACTCCCGCGGGAAATGTTGCGGTAAACTCCGCCATCCCGCCTTCGAGGAACTTAAAGAACCGCTTGGCATGCTCCTTTTCGTTGTCGGCAGTCTCAAGGAAGATCGCAGATATCTGCTCATACCCTTCTTTTTTCGCTGCGCTCGCGAAATAGGTGTAGCGGTTCCTGGCCTGAGACTCCCCTGCAAACGCCGCAAGCAGGTTCTTCTCTGTTTTACTCCCTTTGAGTTTCATGTTCTCCTCCGCGTATTTGAAAAATGTTTCGTGATATACATATTATTCCCCACCTTCGCTAAGGGGGGTTAGTTCCTGACTCCTGACTCCTGACTCCTGACTCCTGACTCCTGACTCCTGACTCCTGACTCCTGACTCCTGACTCCTGACTCCTGACTCCTGACTCCTGACTCCTGACTTTATTTTCCTACCACATCTTTCTCATGATCTCCATCCGCGAGATGAACAGATCTGCCCGCGCGAGCAGCCAGTAGCTGATGCGCTCCTTGATCTTTTGCATGAACGGACGCACGTTCCATTCGTCGAGATGAATACGCTCGGCCTCTCTGAGATCGGTCTCAAAATCCGCACGCGCCCCGGCCGCGACCTGCGGATCGTTCACGATCGCCACGAGCTCATAATTAAACCTTCCGCTCCGGATATCAAGGTTCGCGGAGCCGGCGATCACCGTATCGTCCGCGATCGTAAGCTTTGCGTGCATCATCGTGGGTTTATATTCCCAGACCTCCATCCTTGCCCGGAGCAGCCGTCCATAAAGCCCGCGCGCCGCCCAGCGCGCTATGGCGACATCGTTCTTCTGCGGGAACAGCAAGCGCACGCGCACGCCGCGATTTACCGCGCGCCTGAGCGCCCGCATCACGCTGCCCGGAGGATAGAAGTAGCTCATGGCGAGATCAATGCTCTTTGCCGCCCTGTGGACCACCTGCCGATAGGCCCTGCGCTCGGGGTGGAACGGATTTTCCGGCCCGCTCTCCAAAAACCGTATCTTCCCTCCGGAGACGGCCAGTCGCTCGCGATCAGAGGAACGCAGAAAGAGCGACTTGCGAAGCGGGAGCTCGGCCCGTACCCACATTCTTGAAAATGCGCTGCGGAGGCGGATCACTTCGATGCCCGTTATCTCAAGCGCATTGTCCCTCCAGGGGGGCTCGCCGCCGGCGCCAAGATAATATTCATTCGCCACATTGAGCCCGCTGATATAAGCGATGTGGTCATCCACGAGCAGCATCTTCCGGTGATCGCGGAACGGGAGCAACCCCTTCTTTATCGGTCGGAACCAGCGTACCTTGCCTCCTGCCTCGCGAAACGTGTCCCAGAACCCGTCTGCGAGGGACATCGAACCCCACGCGTCCACAAGGACCATGACCTCAATGCCTCTCCGGGCCGCTGTCGTCAGATGCGATCGGAATTCCCTGCCGGTCTCGTCGTCGGCAACAAGGTACATCTCGAACGCGACGCAGGAACCGGCCTGCTCAATGGCCATGAACATCGCGGGAAAAGCCTCTGCGCCGTTTTTGAGAAGCCGGACGGTAGTCATAGAGAGGGATAACTCAATGAAAAATGCAGATTGTAAATTGCATAATGCAAAATGACAGAACGTACAAACTTTTATTACCTTTTCACTTTTGCCTTTTGCATTCGCACGGTCATTACACGTTCTCGAACGTATAATCCACCTTGACCTTCATGTCTTTCCTGAGAGAATGATAGACGGAGCAGTATTTCTCCTGCGAGAGCGAGATGGCCCGCTCGAGCTTTTTGCTCGTGAGTCCCGTGCCGGTCACCTGGATGATCATCTCGATGGCCGTATAGTACTGGGGGGGCGTGGGGTTCCTCTCGCCCACAATGTCCATCTTGTAGGACTTGATCTCCACCTTCATCTTCTTTAAAAAAGACACCATGTCGATCCCCATGCACCCGGCCACGCTCAAGAGGAGCGTCTCGGTCGGCGAACACCCCCACTGCTGCTGCGCGTCGTATTCCACCTCGTAGCCCCGGTTCGTGCGGCCGACAAAAATGAGGTCTTTGTCCCAGGTGAGGGTCGCCTTGTTCACCTGTGATATCTTTGACTTGTAGTCTTCAAGCGTTTCGTGGAGGTCTTGTACCTCCGGTTCATCTGACATGTCCGTGCTCCTTACGAATAAATTTCAAATAACAAAATCCAATGTTCAAATAAAATCCAAATTCCAAAATTCAATATTGACTTCTTGAAATTTTGTTTATTGGAGCTTATCTGAGTTTTGGATTTTGGGATTTGAATTTTTCCCCCAGGTATCTGATCGCCTCTTCCTCTTTCCCCGCCTCCACCTTGAGCACATAGGTCTTGATCGCCGCGGGCTCAAGGCCGAGGGAAAAGGAGTCAAAGGTCGCGCGAATCCCCCGCGAACCGAGATAGCTCACAAGGTCCATCATCAAGGAATCGTCATATCCCGCGCCCGTGTCCCCGCGCAGGACATCCACATACGAAATCCCTTCTTCGGAAACGGCCTCGTCCGGCGAACCATGCTTCCACACATCGCCGTATTCCCAGCCTTCTTCTTCCGGCTCCGTCTTCCCGGCCTTCGGCGTCTCAGGCTTTCCGGAAACGTTCAAAAACGTGATAACGACCGCAAGCGCGGCCAGAACAATAACCAGGGGAAAAATTGTCACCGCAGATACCCGCTTTCTCGCGCCGTGACGCCTTCCTACTTCTTATTCTTTTGCTCTGCAGGAAAGCAGTCTTTGTGTTGATAGGCTGACCAGTCGATATACCGGTTGTCGGACGGCAGTCTCCCGCGCTCTTCATCGGCAACGGCCATGCCTTCGTGTTTCAAGCTCCCCTGACGGTTGTATGAAATGAGCAGCTTAACAACCTGGGGATCCAGGATGCCCTGCCGGGACTCGTTCCAGAGCAGATCGAGCGCTGACCTGAGTTCGAACGGCTCCTTCCGGAACGGCCGTACGGACAAGAGAGCGTCAAAAACATCGGCCACGGATATAAGCTCGATAACGCTGTCGTTCAGCCTGATGCCCCTCGGATAACCCGTTCCATTTCCCCGCTCATGGTGTTCGAACGCCACGCGACAGTTACCGAACTGGACGCTCCCCATGTAATAGGTGAGCAGGACATACCCGACCATCGTGTGCCCGTACAGAAGGCACCGTTTGTCCTTGTCGTTCCCGATGCCCTGTTTCAGCACATCATCGGGCAGGCGCACCATGCCCAGATCGTGGGTCAGGGCGGTATAACCGATGAGAGACGCCCTGTCCTTCCCGTACATATCGATGGCAAGAGAAGCAGTCAGCGCCGCCGTCGTGAGCACATGTTCATAGACATACACGTCCCTGTTCCGCATGAATTCAAATTCTTCAAAAAGGACCGGCAGTATCCTGAGGTCATCGTAGAGTCTCAGGATATCATCTGTCCTTCCGGGCGGGAACATGCCCGTATACGGGCTTCGCTGGAGCGCGGATTCCATGTCTTTTCTGATCTTGCTGCCGCTCAGGCTCAGGCGGCAGGTCGAGGCGAACTTGCCGGAGCGGCCGATGTTCTCCATGAGCTCAGGCGTGATTTCCGTCCCGGCTTTGATGATCTTATTGCCGTAGACATCGGAAACGTCAAGCGGCACGAGAAGCGGCTTATATGGATTTTCAGTCTCTTGCATAGCCGAATATTAAAGGAGAGCACCCCTGCTGTCAAATAAAAAATCGTGCTACCAGGCATGGGAAGCAGATAACGGCTGGCCGACTACGAAGCCGGAGAGGCAACCCTGAGTATCTCTTCAAGGGCGTCCCTCGCGCTCTCCCTCACCCCGGGGTTTTCGTCGTTCAAAGCCGTTCTGAGCGCGGCCCCAGCTGATTGGTCCCGGATGATGCCGAGCACATACGCCGAATCTCCCCGTACGTTGGGATTGTCATGCAAAAGGAGCGCCGTTAATCCGGGCACGATCGTCTTTAATTCGACTGAATGATCGCCGGCCAGTTCCTCGACGAGGGCCGCGGTCCCGATCCTCACCCTCATGTTCCCATCGCTCAGCATCCCGGGGATGAACTCGTAGAGGGTGTTATCGGTTTTGAACAGTGCGACAATGTTCTCCAGAAAACCCTTTTCCATGTACTCCATAAGCATTTGCTTCATCTCGCCTCGTTCCATAATGCTGGATTATCTGTCTTTCCCCACCCGCTGTCAATATAATTTTCGCCGGCACCCCTTATCCGTATGGGCGTTTGTGATATACTGTAGAAAAAGCGATCTTCAAGCAGCAAATCCGCCTGTTTTATGCATACGAGACTGAAAACTTACATCCCTCGAAAGACCCTATCTTAAATGCAGACATGAACCCTTTAGGAGATCGTATATTGAGGCGGCGATAAGATTATATGCTTGAAAAATATATTCAGACGCTCTGCGGCCGAGGATAACGGAGGTATGTGATGATAAAATTCAACGGAGTCAACCACCTCGCCATGGCGACAGGAGATATTGACTCGACTATTAAGTTCTGGAGGGACCTTCTCGGTATGAGGCTGGTCGCGGGACTCGGCCAGCCGGGCTACCGGCACTACTTTTTCGAGATTTCAGAGAAAGACATGATCGCCTTTTTCGAGTGGCCCGGCATAACACCGGTCCCGGAAAAAGAGCACGGGCGGCCTGTTTCCGGTCCTTACATCTTCGACCATGTATCGTTCGGTGTTGATACCGAGGACGACCTTTGGGACCTCAAGGACAGGCTCTTCGCAGCCCATATCTGGGTCTCGGAGGTGATCGACCACGGCTTCATCCACTCCATCTACGCCTTTGATCCCAATGGCATTCCCGTTGAGTTCAGTCATGTTGTGGAAGGCGCAGACGTTCGCAGAAAACCCTTCATGTCCGACCGCGCGCCGACGACTTTTGCCCGCGAAGGATCCGAGCCGCGCTTTGAAAAGTGGCCGCGGGTGGAGAACCCGACGCCCAAAAATGAACGTCCGGTCTATCCTGGCGCGGGAAGCGAACTTTTCCATGGAAAGAAGAAATAAGGAATCAAGATCGGTCTGTACTTTCCTCTTTTTTGGCAACTACTCAGCTGCTCAGGTCAGCCATAAGCGATAGGCGCTGTACGCGTGCAGGGTAAAGATACTTTACCGATGTAGGCGCTGCGGACAAAAGTACCGCCTCTGTAGAATTTTAATGACTTATAGCACGCTAAGCGACAAAGCGAGTGGTTGACCTGAGCCGTTACATTTTTTGATGAAATAGAGCGGTTCCTGTATCGACTCTCCGCGGCAGACCGGGCATCTGCCGGGCTTCTTGAAGCGTTCCCTTTTCCTGAACACGAAGCCGCATTTTTTGCATTCCGCCGGCGTCACGATCAACCGCCGCCCGGTTGCCGCTGCCGTCTTCCGTATGTGCTCAAGGTGCCCATACACCTGCTTCTCAGGAATGCCGGCCCTCGAAGACAGCTCTTTCGAAGAGCGAGGCGCCTCCTCGAGTGCTGAGATGATGATCTGTCGCACCGTATCATGCATTTCAACGGGTATCGGAGGTTCTTGCGGTTTTTTGTTCACGTTTCCAGCCCTTTCCAATCAGTATAGCGCATACCGGTCGCTCTTCAGTGGCTTTCTTTCTCCTGGATTTCTCACGGATTGGACACTCCCCCTCGAAAACCGCACATTCTGGGGCTTTTGAGAAATATCAATAAATCAAAGAAATGTCATTTTAAACCCTTCGCGGGTCATTCCTTCGCTGCGTTGTCATTCTGAGGCGAAGCCGAAGAATCTCGCTTTCCCAGCTCAGGGAGACAAACAAGCAGATTTCTCGAAATCTTATTTTCTGATTGATTTTATCGGAGTATTTAGTATAGAATACCTCCCGTCAATTTCCTGAAGGCATCCGGCTCGAATAAGGGGAAAAAGCTGTGGTCGAGACCAAAAAAGACCTGTTTATAAAAAACATCTTTACAACGGTAGCGCCTGCCATGGACTTCCTGAACGCGGTCTTCAGTCTCGGGCTCTGCCATGTGTGGAGACGGAAGGCGGTCTCGTTGTCGAAGGTGCAAAAGGAGGACAAGGTCCTCGACCTATGCACCGGCACCGGAGACCTGGCCTTGATACTCATGGAAAAGATGGGGCCGAAGGGGTCGTTCACGGGGATCGATTTCTGCCAAAACATGCTCGATCTCGCGAAGATAAAGATGAAGAAAAAAGCGAAGACCATGCCCGGAGAGGTGTCGTTCATTGAAGGCGATGCAAAAGAGCTTGTTTTCGCCGATAATTCATTCGATCTCGTGACCGTCGCCTTCGGCATGAGGAACATCCCCGATACGTTCAAAGCCCTGCAGGAGATCAAGAGGGTCCTTAAGCCCGGAGGAAGGTTCATGTGCCTCGAGCTTACCATGCCGACGAAAAAATGGTTCGTACCGTTCTATAAATGGTATACGCTCAGGGTCATGCCGATCGTCGCGAAGTACTTCGTAAAGAAGATGACCCCTTTTGCCTATCTGCCGAGATCTATCATAGCCTTTTATCCATCGCACGAGTTCACGCAGATCATGGGGAAATGCGGCTTCTCCGATGTGGCCGTCCATCCCATGACCATGGGCGTGGCCACGGTGTTCACTGCGCAAAAATAAGCGCGGTCTCGTCGGTTCAGCCCTGTCGTGTCCCTGACCATAAAACGCTGTCCGGCCCCGACCGCCCGCAACAACGGATTTCCGTCAGCGGTTATCATTTGAGCAGCAGTTTGAAAAATCTGTTTACGATCACCCCCCCGATCACGCCGAAAAGCGCGCCGCAAGCCGCCAGAAAACCCATGACAACGATCAGCACGAGCGAAACGACAAGGTAATTCTGGCCGTACGCCGGACCGAACATCCTCGTGACATCCTTCACTGCCGCGTCCCGCCAGGTCCCCTGGAGCGAATCTGAAAAAACATAATCCATCGAGATGGCCGATGCCAGGCTTATGAGCGCGCCGCATAGCGCTCCGATGATGACCGCCTTTTTAAGTCCCCTGTCACTCATATGAACCTCACGAAATAAAGTAGACAGCGAAGAGAGTCAATCTCCTCTTTGCTGCTCGTTTCCACCTGCTGCTTACTGTCTGCTGTTTACTTCCTGCTCAACATATCGTATATCGCCCCGTACAGGCGCGCACCGCTCACGAAACTCTCGTAAGCGCCTCCATCGGTCCGAGCGGGCTCTGTGTGCGCGAACCGGGGAAGAAGCGCGAGGCGTACCCTCCGTCCGTCTCCGACAGCATCCGCAAGCCGCAAGCTTTCAGTATAGGGTATGGAATAATCTTCCCTGCCGTGAACAATGATGAAATACGCCTTGATCTGCCTGAGCACACGAACGGGGGAAAGCCGGACCATATTCTCGCGCAGTGACAGCGGGAGATTTTCGTAGAGCATAACAAACCGCTTCGGATCCTTGTTCGCAATAAAGGCATGCACGGTCTTCCCCTCGGGACCGAGCGACTTCGCAAGCGCGCCCGCCGCCCCGATCTCAAATTGGCTCCGCTTTTGTATGATCTTCCCAAGCGTCTCCCGGTCAACCGCGGTGTGGATGAGGTCCAGGTTCTTGTACAAGAATGCCCACCTGAGGGACTCGTCAGGCCTCAGATATCCCTCCTGCCCGCCGTAGTCATATGAGCCGGTCAAAAGAAACAGGAGCACGGCACGAAGGTCCCCATACCCGCCAAAGCTGACGATCAGACCAACACGGTCGCGCACCCGGCTGTCCGCCGCCGCAAGGAGCATGGGGCCGACGCCGTAGCTTATGCCCATCATGCCGCCGCCGGGCTTTGCGTTCTTGAGTCTGCTCACAAAGAGAAAGCTCCGGACAATGTCCTCGGCGTCCGAGGACCTCATGCGAAGGCCTTTCATCCCTTCGAGATCGGGAACGAGAACAAGAAAACCCGCCATCGCGAGGTCCCTGGCAAGGACTACGAGTTGAGCGTCGTTCTTGCCCGTAAAGTTTATGCCGTGGACAAGAAGAAGCGGCAGGTGCGGACCCCTGGCCCGGGGAGTATAGAGATCCGCTCGAAGTGTCTTCCCCCTGCCCGGAACACTGATCGTCTTTACCATCGGCGGGGAAAGGAACCTTCCCATGACCGCCTTCTCCGGCGGCCTGGTGCTGTCAATGAGAATAAGAAGGCTCAGGAATCCCCTCTTGATCTGTCCGGCGAAGAGGACCCCGACAATGACGAGTATGGAGAGGAAAACGATTTTTTTCATCGCGGTTTACGGAATTCGGAATACTGTGGAATGGAAACCGCAGATCTCGGACTGCCCTTTCTCCGCACTCGGCAATCCGCACTCCGCATTCCGAAATTATTTCAATATCTCTCCGGTTTTTCTCGACCACAGAAGAAGGTCAAGGTGGTCCATGTCGATCTCCATCTCCCGGGCAAAACGGACAAGCCGCTTCTCTATCTCAAGATAGCCGGTCCGCGTGGCAGGAGGACCCCCCTTGCCGATCACCCCCATCTCGCGGAGACTGTTCACGATATGCTTGTCCAGGATGGCGTAGCCCCGAAAGCCGATATTGCGGAGAAAGTGGCTCGACTCTTTATATCCCAGTCCCTTGATGTTGCTGTTCCGCGCAAAAAAATCCCGCCGCACCTCAGGATCGTCGAAGGATTCGATAAGTTTCCGGAGCCTGAGCCCGCAGATGCTTTTGAGATATTCCCTCGTGTGGACGATATACGCAGGCCGTACCCGCCAGAACCTCACGCGGCTCTTCTCCGCGCGGCGCTGGAGCTCTCTCGCGTCTCCGGTGAGAAGAACATCACGGAGCAGCTCAACCGTTCGCATGCCCATCTTCGCGCTGCTTCCGGCCGTCAGGATACAGTAACAGAGCTCCTCAAAGATCGCCTCATCGCCCTTTTCGTAGACCGCTTTGAACTCAGAGAGTCTCCGCGTGATCTCCTGCTTTTTGGCGCGGTAGTCTTTCCTCAGCGCTTCAGTGAAGTTTCTTCCAGGCATTATACCCGCCCTTCAGATTGTAGAGATTTTTATACCCCATGGCGATCAGACGCTTGATGGCCCAGATGCTCCGGTTTCCCTGCTGACAGAACACGACGATCTCTTTATCTTTTTTGAGCTTCTTGACCCTGGCGCCGATTTCCGTAAGCGGCACATGGACAGCGCCGGGGATATGCCCCTTGCTGTGCTCTTTGTCCGTACGGACATCGAGAAGCACCACCCCCTTTTTCTGGTCAAGCTCCCCCGCGGAGATCTGTTTGATGCCCAAACGGCTCAGGAAACCGATCCCCTTGATAACAAGATACACGATGAACCCGCCAAGCAGTAGTTTAGATGCCGTATCCAAAATCAGTTCCTCCCGTAGTATAATTACGTAGAGCGCAAAGAAGTTTGCCCTCTGTCTTCTGTCTTCTGTCTTCTGTCTTCTGTCTTCTGTCTTCTGTCTTCTGTCTTCTGTCTTCTGTCTTCTGTCTTCTGTCCTACGCCCTCTGCCCCCCGCTCACCGGCAGATCGATGATAAACTTCGCGCCCCGCGGTTGGTTCTGTACCACCTGGATCGATCCGCCGTGGTCCGCGATGATCTTCTCAACAATAGCGAGGCCGAGTCCGCCGCCTTTCTTCGTGCGGGAAAAATACGGCTCGAAGAGCCTCGACAGGTCCTCGGCCGCAATCCCCGGCCCGTCGTCGGCGACCTCCACCCGCACCGTTTCATCCGACGTCAGGTGCGCCGACATCCATATCGTACCCTTCCCCCGCATAACTTCAACAGCATTCACGATCAGATTGATGAAGACCCGCTTCATCTGTTCCCGGTCGATCAGGACCTCGGGGATATCGGACATAGTGTCCTTCACAAATTCAATATCTTTATGGGCGCCCGCGTAAAGCTGGACCACATTCTCCATCACCGGTGCGAGCGGCTGGGGAACAGGGGCCGATCTCGGCATCCGCGCGAACTCCGAAAACTCGTCCAGAAGCCGCTTGAGTCCGTCCACCTCCCGGACGATCGTCCCGCTGCACTCGTCGAACACCGTATCGAAATCCTTTGCGCCCTCCGCGAACTTTTTTCGCAGTCTCTCGGCCGAAAGCTTGATCGGCGTAAGCGGGTTCTTCACTTCATGGGCGATTTTTCTCGCCACATCCTGCCAGGTCTCCGCTTTTTGGGCGCGGAGAAGCGCGGTAAGGTCGTCAAAGGTTATTACCGACATCATTCCCCCGCTGTCCCGAAGGGTCGAGACCCGCATCCGGAGCGTCAGGGTACGACCCCGCACCGCGAGAGGCAAAACCTCCTCGGCCCTCCCCCTCGCTTGACCGAGACGGCGAAACAGGTTGCGGATCGGATCGAGTACGATAAAGCTGAACGCGTCATCGTACATTTTACCGAGTACATCCTGAGCATGGATGCCGAGTATCCGTGCGGCGGCCGGATTAACGGTCGTGATCCTGCCCATGCGGTCCATGGAAACAACGCCGGTGTCGATATTCGAAAGGATCGTCTCCTTATACACAACCTCCTGCTCAAGCTGTTCGCGCGAGTTTTTCAGATCACCCGTCATCTTGTTGAATGAGTCGACAAGCATCCCCACCTCGTCGCCGGATTTTTCATCTATCCGGTAGTCGAGGTTGCCGGCGGCAACGGCGACCGTACCCTCGGCCAGTTTACGGATCGGGACCGTGATGCCGGCCGCCACGCGAAGCGCCACCCAGATGGCGGCGAGAAGAAGGGCCAGGGTAACGGATAAAAAACCCAATCGGTAGGCAAGCTTGATCGGCTCTTTCTTGGAAAATGAAGATCGGTACTCGGAATATCCCATGCGGATCTCATTCGTCTTGACCGCCAGGCTCTGCGGCACATAGTAGTTGACCGTAACGGCGGCAACGATCTTATCTCCACCCCTGGCGTAAAGCGGGACAACGGCTCTCACGATCTCGCCTTTTCTCCCCAGGTCGCTCACCACGGTCGCCTCTTCAGCGGCAAACGCCTTGGCAGTGAGGTCGCCGGGGGCGGAGGTAAAGGTCCTGTTCGGAAACTGATCGGTGACGGCCGTGACGACCCGCTCCCGGGGGGCCGTGAAAAGCTCCACGGCGCCGAGTCCGTATTCCACCGCTTTTTTCGCCAGGTACTCCTTGAGCACCGGCTTCTCAAACCGGTCGAGAAGTCGGTCATCCGTCATCTGCCTGCTGATCTGCTTGCCGAAGGCGAGCGCCTGCGTCTTGAGCCGGTCGTAGTATGCCTGCGCCAGGAACGCGGCGTCGCGCGCCGAATGCTCTACCCGTATACTGAAGAGCCGCTCGATGCTTTTCGTGAACAGCCCGCTTCCGATGAGAAATAAGAGTATCGTGGGGATGAACGCCAGGCTGACAAAGGCCGCGACAAGCTTGGTCCTGAACTTGGCCCCGAGCTCCCCGCGTTTCCTTTCCACCGAGAGCTTCCAGAGGCTCCTCGCTGTCATGAAAATAACCGCGGACAGGAGAAGAAAGTTCGCGAGAACAAGGGTAAAGATGAGAATATTGTCTGACAGCGGACCGACAAACCCGCCGAAATGCAACTGCAACAGGATCACACCCGCGCTCAGGAGTACAAGGATGAAAAGGTAAAGCACTCCCCTCAGCCCTGTCCGTTCCTTTTTCGCATCAGCATCCATGGTAACGGCAGAATACCAAAAACCCCTGCCAAAAGCAAGGTCTCGTTTCTATTTATTCTCTTGACAAACAAGAGGTTTCTGGCTATCTTTATGAAAAATGACGCCCCGCGTTCAACCGACGATCAAAAGCGGGCGCATATGATTAGGGGGGCCACAGAATGAGGTACCGTATACGGATTCTTACCATCATCCCCGCACTCGCTCTACTCTTTTTCGCATCATGCGCACCAATAGAACAGCCGCCGCAAGACCCGACGAAAGAACAGCTCACACTCCTGCAAAAGCAATTCCTTGAACTCCAGAAAATTCAGATCGACACGAAAATGAAGCTGGATGAGTCGACGAGCACGATCGATGCCCTTACCGCAAGACTGAGAACGCTGGAAGAGAAACAGCATATAAGGCCCGCGGCGGCGCCCGCGACGGCGGTTGAATCCGCGCCCACCGAACCGACAAAGATCGAGCCTGAGAAAAAACAGACCCCGGTGAAGAAAAAAGCGAAAAAGAAAAAAGCGAAAAAGAAAAAGAAACCCGTGAAAAAAATACAGCCGCAGACCCAGCAACCGCAGGCACCGCAGCCGCAGCAGCCGGTGAGGACCCAGCAATGATCAGGCGGGTTATTCCTCTCACCTGCGCAGTCTTTGTACTGGGCGCCCTTTTATTCCCCGCCGCTGCTCAACTTCAGGAACAGGCGCCAGCCCCGCAGGCGCCTGACGCCGGTCCGTCTGCCGGAGAGCCTGCAGATCAAAAACAGGGCGAGCTGATCATACCCGCGGGTCAGGAAACATCAGATAGTTCAGATAGTTCTGAAAACCGGGTTACGGCAGCATCGCCGCCGGCAGCTTCTGCCAAACATGAGCAGGATAAATATACCATCGAGAAAGGCGATACGCTTTGGGACATCTCGAACGCCTTTTACAAAGACCCGTTCCTCTGGCCTCTGCTCTGGAAGGCGAACCCGTACATCACCAACCCGGATCTTATTTATCCCGGCAACAAACTTGCCATCCCGAGCCTCACACCCATAGAACGGGCACTGGAAAGGCCGGCGGAAAAACCGGCAGAAAAAACAGCTGAAGAAAAACAACCCGAAGAAACGGGAGCGGCGCCCTTGATCGGCCTGAAACCGAAGCCACAGCCAAAACCCGCAGAGGAAGAGACTCCTGCAAGGCCGAGAATTATCCTGCCTGAAGAAGCGGCAATCCCTCTTATTGATAAATACGCCATGCTGAGCGCAGGCTTCATAAACCAGGAAGAGACCGATGACAGGATCATCGGGTCGCATGGAGACAAAACCATCTTCAGCTATGATGATACCGTCTACATCAAGATCGCATCGCCCGAGGGAGTGAACATAGGAGACAGATTCCTCATCTATATGCCGCTCAACAAGGTCAGGCATCCGAAGACCGGGGACACATATGGAAGGGTCATCAAGGGGCTCGGCATCCTTCAGGTCACGGCAAAGGACAAACCCAATGTGCTTACCGCAAGGATCACGCTCTCGTTCGACGCCATCAATAAAGAAAGCCGAATTACGCCCTACCAGGAACCATCTCTCATCTACCAGCAGTCGCAGAAAAGAAAGAAAGACATATCAGGCTATATCCTCGAAGTCCTGGACAGCCGCACCATCAACGCTCAGGCTGACGTCGTTTACCTCGACAAGGGAAGCGCCGACGGCATTGAACCCGGAGACCGGCTCGACGTCTACGTTGAGCATGAAAACAGCGATTTCCCGAGAAAATTGGTCGGAGAGGTGCTGGTCTTCATCGTAAAAATGAACACGTCGACCGCGGTCGTGAAAAAAAGCAGCGACACGCTGGCAAAAGGCGACATCATAGATTTTAAGAAGTAGATCCTCCATCACATGCACTGTTGAGCAAGGGGGTCGGGGAAGGAAAATCCTCGGCCCCTTTTTTCTTTACCTTCACTAAAAACCGTTTGCCTTGCCCGCCTTCATCCGGTAATATACCTATCCGTGCGAGAGCGCTGCATTCTCTCTTTGTCCCGGGTGTAAAAAAAAAATGCTTCAGGTTGCCAATGTAAAAAAATCCTACGGCGCGCAGGTGATCTTCACTGATGTGAGCTTCACGGTGAACACCGGCGAGCGCGTGGGGCTCGTCGGCAGGAACGGATCAGGCAAAACGACCCTGTTCCGGCTTCTTCTCGGGCAGGAACAGCCTGATTCCGGCTCGATCAGCATACCTGCGGGCTGCGCCGTCGGCCACCTTTCCCAGCATATCCGTTTCACCGAGAGATCGGTCCTGAGCGAAGCGGCCCTCGGCCTTCCAAAGACCGAAGATCACCGCGACGAGACTTACAAGGTGAAGGCAATTCTGCTCGGCCTCGGATTTGCCGCGGACGACTTCAACCATGACCCTGCGGAGCTCTCGGGAGGTTTTCAGGTCCGCCTTAACCTCGCGAAGGTGCTGGCATCGGAACCAAACCTCCTGCTCCTCGATGAACCGACAAACTACCTTGACATTCTCTCGATCCGATGGCTTGCGCAATTTCTGCGCAGCTGGAAGAACGATCTCATCCTTATCACCCATGACCGGGCGTTCATGGACAGCGTGACCACCCACACCATGGGTCTGCATCGCTGCAGGATAAAGAAGATCGCCGGCCCAACCCGGAAGCTCTACGACCAGATCGCGCAGGAAGAAGAGATCCATGAGCAGACCCGGCTGAATGATGAGAAAACACGCAGGGAGGCGGAAGCCTTTATCAACCGCTTTCGCGCTCAGGCAACAAAGGCCCGGGCAGTGCAGTCCCGTATCAAGGCGCTTGAAAAAAAGGAACAGCCCGGAAAGCTCGACGAGATCAAAACGCTCGATTTCGAATTCCGGTCTGTGCCCTTTTCCGGCAAGCGGCTTTTGACCGTGGAGGAGCTGTCTTTCTCGTTTGCTCCTGACATTTCCCCGTTGATCCGGGGGCTCACTCTTGCCGTCGGCAAAAAAGACCGCATCGGCGTCATCGGGAAGAACGGCAAGGGCAAGACCACGCTCTTGAATCTTCTGGCGAAGGAATTCGCGCCCCGGAGCGGAGAAGTAAAACACCACGCGGATCTCAAGCCCGCATATTTCGGTCAGACGAACATCAACCGCCTTGACCCGAAAAAGACCGCATTGCAGGAAATCATGGACGCGCATCCCGACAACAACCTCGGCGCCTCACGCTCGATCTGCGGTCTCATGATGTTCGAGGGCGACAACGCGCTCAAAAAAGTAAGCGTACTCTCGGGCGGCGAGAGAAGCCGTGTGCTGCTGGGAAAGCTTCTCGTCTCACCGGCAAACCTGCTTCTCCTCGACGAACCCACGAACCACCTGGACATGTATTCCATAGACTCCCTGATCGAGGCCATAGATGCCTTTGACGGAGCGGTCATGATCGTCACCCACAGCGAACTGATCCTCAATGCCGTGGCAACGAGACTTATCGTGTTCGATGACGGCGTTGTTCGCGTATTTGAGGGGACGTATCATGATTTTCTCGAACGGGTCGGCTGGAAGAGCGAAGCGGAAGGACCACGAACCGGTGAGGGTGCCGAGAGCAGCCCAGGTTCCGTGAATAAAAAAGAGCTCCGCCGCATGCGCGCCGAGATCATCGCAGACCGCTCCAGAGTCGTCGGCGCTCTCGACAAAAAAATAGCCGCTCTCGAAGAGAATATCGTCAAACTGGAGCAGGCTGTCGATCAGGATACCCAGGAGCTTGTAGCGGCCTCGGCAAAGAGGGACGGCGAGGCGATCCGGAAGTTATCCAAATCCGTTCATGATGCTAAAGAAAAGATCGAGACGCTCTTTTCCGAACTCGAGGTCCTGACCCGTGAACGGGACGAAAAAGCAAAAGAATTTGAACAACAACTGAGCAACATTCAGGCGGGCGCGTGATCATTGTCCGCTTTATTCGGAAAGCCGCCGCTCAAATGATTGACAAAAAACATGAATGGTGTTAGGTTAATAGTGGATTTTGGCGGCAGGCGCTTCGGGATATGTTAATGAAAAACGACCGCAAAAAGGACTTCGACAAGGAAGCCGCTGCATGGGACAAAGAACCCCGGCGAGTAAAGCTCGCGCACGATGTGGCTGACACGCTCATGCGGGCAATAAAGCCGACGCCGGTCATGGACGCCCTGGATTACGGCTGCGGCACCGGCCTCGTCACCCTTTGTCTGCAGCCCCACGTGAGAACGATCACGGGCGCAGACAGCTCACAAGGCATGATCACGGTCCTCCAGGAAAAGGTCAAAAAACAAAGCCTGAAAAACGTGCGCGCCCAGCTCGTGGATTTTGAACTGGGCGAGCGGGTAACAGGCACATTTCACCTCATCGTGAGCAGCATGACCCTGCACCATGTATGTGACCCGGCCGTGCTTTTTGAGGAATTTCATGCCCTCCTGCATCCCGGAGGATATCTCTGCATCGCGGACCTCGATGCGGAAGACGGCTCGTTCCACGGAGACAATACCGGCGTCTTTCACTTCGGGTTCGACCGCGCTCACGTGAAAGCACTCTTCAAAAAAGCCGGATTTAGCGAAATAGAGGATACAACTGCGGCAGTGATCGCAAAGCCTGGCGATAAAAATGGCGAAAGGCAATTTGCGGTTTTTTTGATCACTGGCAAGCGAAGGTAATGAGCACCGTTCAAGTACAGGCGGCAATGTCCGAGAGTGCCGTGAGACCAGACACCAGATCCGCCGTAGTCAAGTGCGAAATAATCTTCTTCGAACTCCCGCCTTGAAAACCGAATTACCCAGGAACTCTTGCGGACTGAACGATGCCTTGGATTCCCCTCTTTTCTCGCTTCAACCAGCGTCACGTCACCTATCGTTCGATTTTTAAATAACCTTCCCCTGGAGCCGGTCACTCCATGGTCACGGTCACCGCAATCGTCTTTCCCTCCCTTGCATCATATTCAACAACAACCTTGTCCCCGGGCTTCAGCTCTTGAAGACCCTTGATGTTGGTGAACGCTGCGTTTGCCGCATAAAACAGCATCGCCAGGGAACGCTTCTCCTTTGCCACGGTCAACGTTTTTGCCCCGACATTCACTTCCTGGACAACGCCGGAATATCGGCTCGTTTTCCGCTTTTCTTCGGCGAAGGTTGGGCTTAGGACAACGATGATGCCGGTGAATAAAAGGATCATGCAGATAGTATGTTTTTTCATGGTTCCCTTCTTAACGCCGGGCCGCGGGGAGGCGCTCCGGGGAAAAAAGGCCGCACCTGCGTGAGGTGCGGCCCTGAGAGCAGATGAACGGTTTACTACTTCACAACAAAATGAGGATTGAACGAATCTTCGTGGCAGTTGCCGCAGACCGGGCCCATGTTGTTGTTCGTGGGTTTGTTCATGTGGCAAACCTGGCAGTTGTTGTTTACGCCGTCACCCCAGCTCGTGGGCTTCGTCTCCATGTGCATGGAGTTATGGCATGTAATACAGAGGACCTTCGGAAGCGATGTCCTTTTCCTGCCGTGGCCTACCGAGCTCTTGAACTCCACGCCGGCGTTCGTGGCGTAGGGAACGGGCTGACCAACAGCGCTCACATGGCAGTCCTGACACGTCGGGAAACCGAGTTGGCCGGGGAACTTCCCTTGGCCGTTCGCCGCATCCACCAGGGTCCCATGACAGGTCACGCAGCCGGTGGAATCGTTCGGGAATTTTCCCTTATGGATGCCTCCGTAACATGGCGATGGATGGCACCGGTAGCAGCCGTCAGACGTGGTCTGTTCAGCAGCCGGAACCCTGTATCCATGTGATTGCATCATCTTGGCGCCGAAAGCAGGATGGCAGGTGGTGGTGCGGCATGTGCTCGCACCCGCGCTGCCTGCATACTGTAAGGCATGGGCCGGGGGCGTTGCGTGGCAGCCGTCGCACTTTGCGTTCCAGCGCCGGACAACGCCGTCAAAGGTCTTGCCGTCGGCAGTATACTGGATTATGGAATCACCGGTGTAAATCATGTCCGCCCTGAGGGTATTGGGCGAAGCGGTATACACTTTGTTCGTTGCATCGCCGACGGTCATTGCCCCGGTCTGGCCCGTACCCGGAATCGTAAAGGTAATACCGGCTGCCGGAGTAAGCAGATACCCTTCTGCATCAAAAGCCTGGGCCTTTACAGGCGTTGCATTGCCCCACACATAGATTTTGTAGCCCTGGTTGATCCAGCCTGCCGGATCAGCACAGTACATGCCCTTTGCAGGCCGGCCGACGATCAGGTTGGTCGACGGCGGCACGGGCTTTCCCGCGAACGCTTCATCAAAGGCGACAAGAAGTGAAACAACAACTGTACATACTGCCAGAACACCTAACAATGCTCTTGACTTATTCATACTTCCTCCCTAAAATTGGTATCTTACTGTTTAGCGATACACCCCCCAAGACTTTTCGAAATCTTTGCAACCCTCCTTTCTTGCTTACGATCGCACATGATTTCTCCGAGAGCATCCTTATCGGTCCTAACTCCTGTACTTCAGTCTGCGCATACCGAAGCGCCGTTGACAGTGCGAAAAAATCAATAATTCTTCGTCAACGATCAGCATTTTTCATGGCTTGATATCCTGATTCCCGTATTGAACCACATGATTGATGAGGAAATGATAACGTATTAATAGCAAATCTCATGCCAGTGCTATCTATCGTTGATTTTACTATTGTTTTTCGATAGTTATTGTGAAGCAAAAAAAAAGTATCGAACAAGCCCTTTTCCCCCGGTGAAATCACCACATAAACGCGGTGAATTCACCAGATAACGATAGCAAGCGTATACTTCCAATGCGCCGGTGGTCTTAAAGAACCTGATAGAACCATGAATGGGCTGATAATAAAAGGGAAGGGCCACTTGATAAAATCTGAGAAATTATACTCGCACCTATTGAAGCTCCCTGCAGCCTGCAAGCTGCGGGGAATGCGCTCACTCCAGAATTCAAAGATGCGGAAAACTTAACAACCTGCGTCTGAACCATATGCCACAAAAAATCGGGGCTGCCCCGCAATCGGGACAGCCCCAGGTTAATATTAGATGAATTGATCATCTAATATCTATTACTTACAATGATTATAATAATTGGTGTCCACGAACTCACCGATGCAGGCCGTATTTTCCGTGCCATCAGAATTACAGGGCTCGCAGAGGCCCCTCTCCGGGCGCTTGATGTCATGACAGAAAGTACAGCCGATTCCGGAGCCTTTTCCCGTGTGAGCGTGCTGCTGCTGCCAGTCTGATTTAAATGACTTCTGCGCATGACACTGGCTGCAGATGATCGCCTCGTCGGCAGCATTCACAACGCCGTCTTTGTTGGCGTCTTTCAGGGCATAACCAAGCTTGTCCAGCTTTGTCTGGACCGCTGTGGTGAACTGGTTCCGGGCGTGGTGACAGTTGGCGCAATCCACCCTCGCGGCAGGGCTTACGCCGTGGTTCAGGGCCTGTTCAGCCTCGAGGTATTTCCATTCATACGTGCCTGTATAACCGGCAAAAGCCTTTCCGCGCTCTGCCGCCTGGTCCGCGAATCCGGTCATAAACTGCCAGACAACATCAAACGGGATCACTTTCCCGGCGTTCGTGCCGGAGTTCATAACAGCCATATTGGACGTATGGCGCTTGATCGGGGTCAACATGCTCACGCCGAGCGCATCATTGACGCCGCCGACCGCGTCGGCCATTGTTGTATAGCCGCTGAGCGGGTCAACACGGCTGAGGGTCTGTCCTAATTTATATACATAGCTTGTGCTGTCAAAGAAAACATGATCCGGTATGCCGTTCGCGACCCTGGTTTCCTCCGGGGCCCATCCGCCCTGGCCCATGCAAAGTGCCTGGTTCCAGGCAATTGCGCCCTTCCAGTTTCTCGCGACCTCGGTCGAGCCGCCCTTGCCGAAGGCCGTAATATGACAGGACTGGCAGGCCACGCGCTTGACATGCCTGTCTCCCTCCGACCTCGGGGCGCCGGCTGCCGCGTGTCCGGTGCCTGAATCCATGCCGACATGGCACTCCACGCACTTTTTCACGGCAACGCCTGGTTCCGTCGGACGCAGATCGATGCCGCGGCCGGCAATCTTGTGGTCAAGCGGTACATGGCAGCTCGTACAGATCAGGCCTGCGCCGCCGTTGGCGACCGAGGCCAGATGGATATCCTGGTCTGATGTTGCGCTGGCGCTGTTAAGTCCGAGGTCTCCCCGCTTTGCCCAGTCGCTACCGCCTGCTTTCGCATGACAGCTCAGACAGGTGGTCGTGGTGGGCTTCTTTGCACCCTTTACCAAAGCAAGACCCGTCGTGCCGGCGGGCATGGCGGTGAAATTAAACTCGACATTGTAATTGCCATTGGCATCTTTATCCGCGGGAACATACGTCCTTGCAGTTCCCTGCCAGTCAACAACATCGATCCACTTTGCCGGATCAGGCTCAGGAGTAAACTTCCTTTTATAAGTGTCGTTGTGACACATCAGGCAGTCGAGGTCGCTTGACGCCAGGTTTTCGAACTTGCCAAGGGTAGGATGGCAAGTGAGGCAGGCCGCGCCCGCCATGTTCGGATTCGGGTAAGTGCAGTACGTATTGATCTCCATAAGTTTCTGGCTGAGGCCCGTGGCATTGATCACTTTCGGCGATAGAGTGGGCATCATGCCGTGAAGAGAATTGACCGCTTTGCTGCCCTGGGTGCTATGACACTCCAGACACTTGGCTGTTGCCTGGCGCGGGGTATCAATAGTCCCGCTGATGCAGTCATGCCCATAACATCCATACACTGCTGTCATAGTTGTATTGGCGCTCATGGTGACGGAAGTGGTCACGGTGGTAGCGTAATCGGCTGTTCCGTTCTGCCACTTTGCGAAACTGCCGCCGCTTGATGTTGCCGGCGCGGTAAGCGTCACAACCGTGCCTTTGGCATATGATCTCGTAAACTGGGTCGTGCCGTTGCCGGCCCCGTTTTTGTCGAGAGGGCTCACGGTAATGGCTACCCCGCTGCTTGGGTTGGTAGAAGCAACGGTCAAGGTATAATACGTTATTGGTTTAGCTGCAAAACTCAGAGAAATGCCCAATATTAAGACTAAAGCCGTGATGCACAGTACTGTTAAAACCTTTCTCATGTTCTTCTCCTTTCTAAAACATACAGATTTTATGCTCCAGAAAACCAAAAAACTTCAGTCCTTTATTCCTCCTTTCTTTAATTTGGCGATTTCATTCTGCCTTTTTAAGCATGTCCTAAAGAAGCCCGTCCACATGCGCGCAACAAAAAAACCTTCCTGTCAGGCGCAGTTCCCTGCAACTGTCAAGAAGGCTTCGTGACCTTCTAATTTTTATAATTATATCTGCCGTCATGAGCAGACAATATTAAATTTTATGATTTCTATATGATTTCTACGATAGATTTATTTTGCAATTATTATGCCCGGTGGCAATTTATAAAATTACAAAGAGTTGCATTTTAATGGCGAGGTTTTTGCTGAGCAAAAACGCTCAGCAGTGAGCAAAACTGCTCATACAAAAATATAATTTGAGAATGAATAGTAATCGCATATTTATAGAATTCAGAAATAAATAAAACCAAATACTGTGAGTCTGAAGCATACGCATACGCAACAATAAAGGGGCTGCCCTTTATAAAACAGATCAGTTGCCTAACTAATTGTTCATATGAGGATACGGGCAGGTGTCACCAAATTCAGTGACACATGCTGGAGTACAAGGATAGCAGAGGCCTTCATTCCTCTCGGTTGAAAGAATGAGACTGGTCTTGGTCATGGCAAAACTACTGCAAAGTCATTAACTAACGTTCCACTGTCATGTACGTTATCGAGGCTTCGCTCGATCAGCAGAATCGACGTATTTTGCCCAACCCTTTTTTGAAACATACATTATTCTTAATTGAGACGAAGATGAAGAAACGTTAAGAACGTCGAGGAAGATCGTAGTATTGTTCGACTTCCAGAACGCTATTTTTACCGGCGTTGGCCCGGACTGTGAGACGATCTGAGTT
>Ga0209641_10000637_pt1 | contig 32535 bp, 32 predicted proteins | sample RifCSP16_1_FD_184022 | JGI IMG/M metagenome (GOLD analysis project Ga0209641, IMG submission 184022) | Soil microbial communities from Rifle, Colorado - Rifle CSP2_sed 16_1 (SPAdes) (version 2) | ecosystem: Environmental > Terrestrial > Deep subsurface > Rock core/Sediment | place: Rifle... | reverse complement strand
TGATACCTACTTATTTATAATGTTTGCGAAAGAACACTTTTTGGCAACACATAGTGACCAGGACATTTCGATGAAGTTTCGTGGGCAGACATTATACGGTGAAGACCTGGTAAGCGTTAAGGAAATACCGGCGCAGGAATTTGCCGGTACTGTTGCACAGAAAGAACTTTTGAGTATGCCCAGGAAATTTAGAACTCGACTACTAAATTCTGGATATTGGTCAATCGAGCATCTGCGAGGGAAACTATATCCCGAATTTAAGCGGTTATTCATGTATCTTGCTGATCTTTACTATGCCGAAACAGGCAAGTACCCACGACGACGGTTAGATGTAGCGAATGTTTTTAGCTCAAAAGAATTACTAAAAATCGCCGACACTATTGCTTCAATCGATAAAATGTCAAAGAAGGATTTAATAATAGCCACTGAACTTGCAATTGTCTTTTTGAAGACTAAAGGGTACAAGTAATTGAGCTAAGTGCTCCGCGGGCTGTCAAAGAATCAAATGAAAACGAGCGCGAGTCAGCGGACAATTTCGATTTCTCTCTGTTTACCTCTCAATCTTATTTCAAACTGATCTAAGAATCCTTTATTTCCAAGCAAGATCATTGGCTGAGACTCTGCGAAATATACATTAGCTTTCCAGTTGATCGGTCTAAAACCATCTTGTCTCAGAATATGTTCTAGCTTGGTAGGAGAAGGATATACGTTGAATGGATTGCCACCCGCACCCTGAAAAGACTCTTTGTTCTTTATGTTTAATTTGATTCCGAGAACCCCAGCGATTTCGATTGGTAGTACCGTAAAATCCGCTCCTGAATCAATAAGAGCTTCCACAGTTATTGATTTAGAACCGTTTTGGAATGTTATTGGGATGGATGGACGATATAGACTGGCTCCGTCAGGTGTTGGATATTGAGAATATTTAAATTTCATGAAAGAAAGCCAGCGATATGTCCTTTGGGAATGAGTGCAAATCTTAACTGATTACTATCCTTCCTATTACTCACCTTTTTGATGAGTTTGGTCAAAGTTTTATCAGATTCAATTACCTTGTCTTTTGTTGCTGCAACCCATTTGCCAAGGTATCTTTTGTCAAATTTCATATGGAAACCATTTTTAAATAAAAACATATATAGATTATATGGAGTTTCGATTATTGATCAAGTCGTGTCTTTATAAGGTTTAATAAAATTTTAATTTCATACGAATTATAAACTTGCCGTTGGTTTTTTCGATTGTGAAACTTTGCATCTTTCCTGTCAGAATTATATCTTGGTTCTGCCAAGGAGAGATGCCGGAGTGGTCGATCGGGCTCGACTCGAAATCGAGTGTTCTGCGCAAGCAGGACCGAGGGTTCGAATCCCTCTCTCTCCGCCAGCCTGCGCTCTACGAGTGGAGCGAGTAGTTCAGCGCAGTGCGTCCAACGAAGCTTGTAGCGTAGTTGGACATGTTAAGAGCTTCGGCTGGCGAGCCATTCCATTGTCTACAATAAATATATGAGTATTCTCAAAAACAGGCGTCTTGAGGCGCTAAAAAAGACAATATTACTTTCAGCAACGATTCATCTTATTTTGCTGATCACTTTTTCGATTGTAAAACTAGATGCTATATATATTAATTATTTTAATATGTTGGATCTGGAGTTGCTTTTTCCAGACATTATCAAGGGGCCTGTGAGTCAGATAGTCTCAGCTGTACTTATGGTAACTATTTATTTTATCTTCTATTTCCGTTTTACAAAAAATAAGTAATACTCCTTAAGATCAATGAGTAAAATATTTACCAAGCACATATGAATCCTCAATTGCCGCAAAAAGTTCCTCATGTGATTTTTAAGACTCGTGTTCGTGATGAAAGTATTGGTGGGGAAAATCCTTTTCGCTGGCAAGACGTATCAACTGACGATATATTTCAAGGCAAGAAAGTTGTTGTATTTGCTCTTCCCGGTGCTTTTACCCCTACATGTTCTACATCACATTTGCCTGGGTATGAGTCAAAGTATGATGAGTTAAGGAAGCTGGAGGTTGACGAAGTGTACTGTCTGAGTGTGAATGATGCTTTTGTGATGTTCCAGTGGGCAAAACACCAAAAAGTTACTAAAGTTAAAATGATTCCCGATGGATCGGGAGAATTTACTCGTAAGATGGGAATGTTGGTCAAAAAAGACAATCTTGGTTTTGGCCTGCGCTCATGGCGCTATAGCATGTATGTAGAAGATGGTGAAATAAAGCAATCCTTTATTGAGCCTGGTTATATGGACGATTGTCCCACCGATCCTTTTGAAGTAAGTGATGTTGATACGATGATTAAGTATCTCAAAAATTTTGCATGATTCTTTGTGGCAAGAGTAGAATGTTGAAAAATTTATGCCATGGATGTTACACAAGAGATCCAGTTAGAAAATGAAACACGAAACACAGAACTTATTGTAGATAAGATCTATACTTTTTTCGCTGACATCGATGATCAGGCGGTAAATAATTTTCGTAATTCTTTGCGTTCACTAGAACAACAAAGACTTTTTGATCAAAATGATGCTGAAGAAAAACTACGAATTGTTGCTTTAAGTCGCTTGTCTGAGATTGAAATTCAATTATTGTTGCGAGATGAAATCACGATATATTTACCGGGTCTCCATGATATCCGTCAAACTGTTCAGATCCTTAGATTTATAACTCGTACATAGTGGCCACCGTATCTCACCTTCTCACTGAGCTAAAATCTCTACAGGACAAAGAAAAGCAAAAAGCGTATATGCGCTTCTTTAAAACCGGTAAGGGCGAATATGGTGAAGGTGATACATTCTGGGGCATAACCATGCCGAAGCAAAGAATGGTGGCGAAGAAATATTTAGATCTGGCTTTGCCTGATATTCAAAAATTATTAAACAGTGATGTGCATGAATGTAGGATGACGGGACTTTTGATTTTGACCTACCAATTTAATAAAGCTTCTGATGGGACGCGTAAAAAGATCGCTGATTTTTATATTCGTAATACCAAGAGAATTAATAATTGGGATCTTGTTGATGTCACTACACCGCGTATCTTGGGAAAGTATTTGTTGGATAAAGATCGCAAGATTCTCTATACATTTGCTCAATCAAAAAATCTCTGGGAAAGGCGCATCGCAATTATTACTACCCAAGTATTCATTAGTGAAAAACAATATGAAGATACCCTTAACATTGCTGAGCTGCTCCTGACAGACAAACATGATTTGATTCATAAAGCGGTCGGCTGGATGCTTCGGGAAGTCGGTAAGTACGACCAGGAAACTGAAGAAAAGTTTTTAAGAAAGCATTACAAAAAAATGCCGCGCACGATGTTGCGGTATGCTATTGAAAAGTTTCCTGAGAAGATGAGAAAAGCCTATTTATTGGGGAAGGTCTAGTGTATATATTTAAGTGTTCAATCGATATGTTGGTTATATGCCTGAAAAAAAAGAAATAAATTACGGTTTTTGGTTACTCTTAGCCTTGGTGTTAACTATCCTTATTACCTGGATCAGGTATGAGCTTTCCCTCTAAACCAAGTTAAGGTAACGTATTAAAGATTCAGTTGTTAATTTTTCATTATTAATTGTTAATTCTCATGTCTTCCCGTGTTGTTCACTTCGAAATCCATGCTGACGATCCGGAAAGAGCCGCAAAATTCTATACCGATGTTTTTGACTGGGTGGTTCAACAATGGCCGGGAGGCGAACAAGAATACTGGTTGATCAAAACCGGATCCGATGAAGAACCGGGTATTGATGGAGGCTTATTAAAGAGAAAGGTCCCCTTAGCCGGCGAAGGAGTGATGGCGTATGTTTGTACTTTGCATACTGAATCTGTTGATGAGGCGACACAGAGAGTGACTGAACATGGTGGACAAGTAGTGGTACCCAAAATGCCCATTCCCGGTGTGGGGTGGCTTGCTTACTGCAAAGATACAGAAAGTAATGTATTTGGTGTCATGCAAGATGATCAATCAGCAAAGTAATATGAAGCTTGTATACATTCCGGAAACTGAATTGGGTGAATGTTACTATGATCCTATCTCTCATGAAGGTCTGATGGTAATCAGTGACAAAGCCGTACGTATTACCATGAGCCACAATTTCAACCTTCGTGAACAGGGGAGTATTCAAGAAATGGAAGTTGACGCAGCAGTTTTTAGAACTCTTCTTGAGTCTTCTACAAAAGGCGGGTTAAGTTTAAGAGAGGTACGAAAGGCCTTTAGATCCGTGTTGTAAATGAATCATCCATGAAAGCTCCCTGGCACCATATTCGCAGCAAGAACCGATCGCAGCTTAGAGAGGGAACAGGACTGGCAATTTTTATAGATCGCCTGATCTATTTTGTTGCTATAGCAACTCCTCTGATGACTATCCCTCAAGTATGGGAAATTTGGGTAGAAAAAAGATTAACCGGTGTGTCTCTTTCTACGTGGATTGCTTATTTACTCGCTTCAATCTGTTGGCTTCTCTATGGGACTATACACAAAGATAGACCAATCATTTATACGCAAACACTGTGGATTATATTTAGTGCCATGGTAGTTGTTGGGCTCGTGATGTATGCCTAGGCATGTGGGCCAAAACCTACAAGCAACGCTGCTTCATAGAAGCCCCAAAGTGCAATGCCAATAAAAGCTAAACTGCCCAGAAAAGAAATAATAGGGTTTTTTACTGCGTGAATGGTGGTTTTCGGGGAGAGAAACAAGGCTATGTTTAGGACCATATGGCCGAGAAATACGCCAGTGGCAAATCCTACGACATTCACAATATTGAAGAGCGGAATATAACCGGCAAAATCATCAAGACCAAGAATAAAAGGCACGCTAAATGATAAAATAAAGAGCCCCCAATACGTTTTGTTACTGGTAGCTTTCATGTCCGTTTTAGGAATTATTTTGTTGAGTATGGGTGCGACAAGACGATTGAAGTGTCGCAATAATTTTTCCAACCACAGCTCTATTCCTCCGAAACTCATTTTGTACTTTCCCTCTTCATCCTTCACGTGCTCCAAACCCTCTTCGGCCATGCGAATCAGCACGAGTCCTGCCAAAATAATCATGCCTGCCATCAGAAATCTGATTTCTCGAAATATATTCCAAAGCAGTAAGATGGCCAAAGTACCAGCGATATTACCAAGAGCCGTACCAATTTCGATCATGACCCGATTTTTCCAGCCGGGATATGAAGCCATGAGTCTGCCGATGAAAATGGCAAAATCAATGGCAGTTTTGAGATAAATAGTCATACCGACAAGAATATCTTGCCAGTGTAATTGTAAAACGATTTTCTCAGCTGCACCGAAACCATTGAGCAAATAAACTTCCAAGAACAGTACAGCTATACCAAACCCACAAACTACCGCTGTTAAGGTAAGAGGAATGGCTTGATGGGGGTAAAATGGTTCTTTTTGCATTATGGTTCTCTTTTGAGTGAACATGGTTTATTCTTACGCATAGTATACCAGCCTCTTATGAAAAAAATCTTATTGACAATTATCTTGTTATTTTTACTTGGAGGGGTCAGTTTGGCTGGTGTTTTCTACTGGCAAAATCTTCGGGGCATTGGACCGGTTATCAATCCGCCACAACAAAACATAGCTGATATTATTTCTTCGCCCAAACCAGGTACGAATACCACCGGTTTACCTTTGCAATTACCTCCCGGATTTTCTGTATCAATTTTTGCGAAAGATCTCGGCAGTCCGCGAGTAATGTTGCCCTTGGATTACGGCTATATGCTGGTTAGTATTCCCGCTCAGGGCAAAGTGGTAGCACTCAAGGATGACAATGCTGATGGTGTTTCTGATCATATGTACACTGTTTTGACTGGGCTGGATCAGCCTCATGGCTTGGCTATGTACTATCATGGCGAGATGACTTTGTATATTGCAGAATCAGATCAAGTAAGTACTTATGATTTTGATTTTGACAATCAGAAAGCTACAAACAAAAAAAAGGTTTTAGACTTACCTGGTGGCGGCGGACATTTTACGCGAACGCTTTTGATTATTCAGACTCCCGGCGGCGAAAAATTATTAACTTCCATTGGTTCCTCCTGCAATGTATGCAATGAACAAGATGATCGTCGTGCTAAGGTGCTTATTTCCAGTCTGGATGGCAGTGACATGCGGACCTATGCTTCTGGTCTTCGTAATGCGGTATTCTTAACTACTCATCCAACCACAAAACAAGCCTGGGTTACCGAAATGGGGCGCGATCTACTGGGAGATAATATTCCTCCGGATGAAATTAATATTCTTAAAGAAGGCAAAGATTATGGCTGGCCCTATTGTTATGGCAAAAAAATCCAAGATACAGCTTTTAATAATAGTGCCGACGCCAAAACTCGCTGTGAAAATTCTGAAGCCTCATACATTGATCTCCAAGCACACTCAGCTCCTTTAGGTTTGGCATTTGTGCCAATCAATTCTGGCTGGCCCAAAGACTACGAAAACAATGTACTTGTTGCTTACCATGGCTCTTGGAATCGAAGTGTTCCTACAGGCTACAAAGTTGTTCGTTTTAAATTAGATAAACAAGGTCAAGTTCTAGGACAAGAAGATTTTATTACTGGCTGGCTGACGAATAATGAAAATGCTCTTGGTCGTCCCGTAGATATTTCAATTGGTGTCGATGGTGTTATGTATGTGACTGATGATAAAGCAGGTGTTATTTATCGAGTTGCCCCAGCAATCAATGATAGTTTATAGTGCTCCTGATTAACATTATCAAACCATGTCCCCAGTGACTCTCAATTATCTCGCTATACTTGTTGCGGCACTCGCAAGTATGGTGATCGGTTTTGTTTGGTATTCTCCAGTGCTTTTTGGTAAGCCATGGATGAAACTCATGGGGTGGAATGAACACACGATGAAAGAGAAATCGAGCAAAGCTGGTCCGGCATATATCATGATGCTTATTAGTTCCTTGGTGATGGCCTATGTGCTGGCTCATTTGGTACAGTTTCTTGATGCAAAAACATGGCAAGATGCTCTTATAATTGCTTTTTGGACCTGGTTGGGTTTCATAGTTACCACTGGTTCTTCAGCTGTTATTTGGGAAGGCAAACCAGTCAAGCTTTTTATGATCAATGTCTTTTATTCTTTGGCTGATGTAGCTGCTATGGCAGTTATTTTGACCTATTGGGTATAAGCACGTATGCAACTTACAACTAAGGAGGATATCGCTGCGATTATCAAACAAGATGAGTGGATGATGAATATTTTACGTTTGGTGCGTGAATTACATCTGCCGGATTGGTGGATTGGCGCTGGCTTTGTGCGTAGCAAAGTGTGGGATTACTTACACGAGTACAAAAAAAGAACTCCCTTGCCAGATATTGATGTGATTTATTTTGACAAGGCTGACTTGAGTGAGGAAATTGAAGAAAAATACCAGGAACAACTGCGGAATATGATGCTCGAAGAAACCTGGTCAGTGACCAATCAGGCGCGTATGCATACATTTAAAGGAGATGATCCTTATACATCTGCAGAAGAAGGTTTGAGTCGCTGGGTAGAAATACCTACATGTGTTGGTGCCAGGCTCACGGATAATGACCAGATAGAGATTTGTGCTCCTTGGGGAGTGGAAGACTTGGTGAATTTAATTGTGAGACCAAATCCACATTGTCGCGACAATCCAGACTCATTTCATCAACGAATGCAACAGAAAAATTGGCAAAAAATTTGGCCTCGGTTAAGAATCATCACACCGAAGTAGTCTTTACAAGACTGTGTCTCTTACCTCTAGGACTCGGTCGTTTACCCATTGCTCAAAGCATTGCCGCTGGCGGTGTGCTTTTCTCGATCGAGCAAAAAAGGAGTGTTTTGGTTGGATTGTTACGCCGGAATAGACTGTTTTAGCGGCGAACAAATGCAAAGAGCCTCTTTCTTTGAGCTGCGACGCTAAGCATGAGAGCAATAGCAAGAGCGACCCATACTTCTGGTCCGGATTCAGACACTGCAACGCCCGAAGGGGCAATATCACGCCCCTGAAGCACTGTTGTTGCTGTACCGCCACGATCATCTGTGACGGTGAGGGTCACAATATAATTTCCTTCTCTTTCATATACTTTGTTGGGACTTGCCTCAGTGCTTGTTGTACCATCGCCGAAATTCCAAAGATACGAAGCAATACGCCCATCCGGATCAGCTGCATTGCTCGTGAATTTTACTGTCAGAGGTGATTTCCCGCTTTGAATGTCAGCGGCTATAGAGACGGTGGGATTTCTATTTGGCTGTGGAGTAGCGGTTGGTGTGGGTGTTGGCGTTGGTGTGCTAGGAGTTTTTACTTTAATGGTAGCTTGTGCATTATATTTACTGGTATTGTTGAATTTATCAGTCACTTCAATGTCGACCGGATAAATACCAGGAGCTTGTGGAGCAATGAATTCACCACTGTAAGAACCACTTTGAGCAGGTACGGGGGCGAGAGTGATGGCTCTTTGATCAGCTATTGCTTTTACGCTAGTCAGTTCTGGTTCAGTACTGATGCTGATTGTGACTCTGCTTGCACCATCAACTTCGAGAGGATTTACTGTGACACTTTGTAATACAGGAGGCGCTGTATCTATACGCACTTGAACGGGGTCAGATGCCAGAGTTTGCCCGGAGCTATTGGTGACTTGTACTTTTATCGTATGAGTTCCATCGGTAAGAGAGTCGGTAGTGTAAGAAAAGTTTCCATTGCGGTCAGCATTGACGGTACTCAGGAGTCTTTCGCCATCGAAGATGGATACTTGCACATCAGGCAATGTTGTTCCTGTGATATCGATCTGTGAACGGTTGACTGTAGAGTCGTTTGTTGGAGTGATTATCGTTGGTTTGCCTGTTCCATTTGTTGTACCAGTTCCGACTGTGCCCGCACTGACTGTAACTGATACTTCACCGGTGATAGCTGGATTTGTGCTGTCAGTGACAGTTACTGTTTGTTCTCCTGCAGTGACCAAAGTCAGAGCCAGGTTGAAAGTTTTTTGACCACGATCAGCTGCTGTAAAAGTATAATTAGTTGGCAATTGTGCCTGTGTGTCAGTCGATGTGATTGAGATAGTACCTGTGTATCCATCCGCGGTTGCCAGATCATTGTCGAGGGCTTTTACGGTGAGAGAGAACGCCTGATTTGCTGTGACATTGATATCATCGGTTTTCCCTTCGACTGAAAGCAAATATGAAGTAGCAGGTCCGGCTGCGACAGTCTCACTGAATTGATATCCTACTAGATTAACTGCTACTACCAAACACAAGACACCAAAAGCAAGAGGTCGAACTGGGGACTTCTTGTGAGATGTGTTATGAAGCAAGACTTGTGAACCAATGATTGGTCTGGATGGGGTAGGCATTTGATATTTATTTTTAACGTTTCATGTAATTTTACATCATTTGGGGGCTATTTGCCAAGAGTGACTGGCGATTGCTAATCTGTTCGACGACATATAAACAACGTTCATGTACGACAAAACAGTTTTGCCCAATGGATTGCGGGTGATTAGTGCAACTCTCCCACATACAGAAGTAGTGACCGTTCTTGTATTGGTTGGGACCGGTTCTCGTTTTGAGACCATTGATATCAATGGTATTTCTCATTTTCTGGAACATCTCTTTTTTAAGGGAGCAAAAAGATATCCTGATACGAAGGCTGTATCTGAGGCTGTAGATAGTGTTGGTGGCGAGTTCAATGCTTTTACGGGTAAAGATTATACCGGGTATTATGTGCGTGTGGCAAAAGAACATGCCAGTGTGGCCTGTGATGTTATTTCTGATATGTTACTGCACGCTACTTTTAAACCGGAAGAGATTGAGCGAGAACGTGGCGTAATCTTGGAAGAGATAAATATGTACGAAGATAATCCTCAATCAAAAATTGCTGAAGATTTTGAAAGGCAAGTCTTCGGTGATCAACCACTTGGTTGGTCTATTGCCGGACCCAAAGATGTCATTCGTCAGGTATCTCGTGATATTATCATCGATTATCGAGCACGCACTTATGTTCCCCAGAACATTGTCGTTACCATTACTGGACCTCTTAGTCATCAAGAATCTCTCAAATTAGCCACTGAATACTTTCAATTCACCAATGATGGAGAGATTCCACAATCGGCAAAGTTTGTCCCTCAAGAATTTTCTAGGAAACATATTGTGGAAAGAAAAACTGAACAAGCTCATTTTTGGCTGGGTACGCGTGCATACGACCGTAATCATCCTGATCGCCATGCTTTAAAAGTGTTGGGAACAATCTTGGGCGGTGGTATGAGCTCACGACTCTTTCTGTCTGTACGTGAAAGACAGGGCCTTTGTTATTATATTGCAGCGAATTATGACCGCTATGCCGACACGGGAAGTTTTGCTGCATATGCTGGTGTAGACTTGACCCGTGTAAATCAAGCTTTGCGTGCTATAGAACAAGAATTCACTCATATTTGTGAAGAAACGATTCCAGAAACTGAGCTTAATAAAGCTAAATCCTACATTAAGGGAAAATTAGTGATGAGTATGGAAGATTCTGAAAGTGTTGCCAATATGATCGCCCATCAACAGCTTTTTCATGATCGTTTCTATACCCTCGATGAGCAAAAAGAACATGTCGACAGTGTCAGTGTTCAAGACATTCAACGCGTAGCCCGGGATATTTTGAAGCCAGAAAACATGGCTTTATCGATTATTGGGCCCTTTAAAGACGAACAAATTCAGTTCTAAGTTCTAGGTTCTAAATTCTAGGTTAAGGCAACTTTGAACTTAGAACTTAGAATTTTGAACAAGTGAGTTTTATTCTCAATCAGCGATATTTGTACTATAATACCTAGATACAACAATCCTCATGCCCTTACCTAGCGAGCGAGCTCCTACGAAACCTCTCGAACAAAAACTCCAAGAAATAAATCGTATCTCGGAAGAGAAGGAAGCAATTGCTACAGCTAAGGCCATGAATTTGTCATATGTTGATTTGGCAAAATTACCGATCAATGTAGATCTGCTCTATATACTTACTGAAGATGAATGTAGGAATGCTTTGCTTATTCCATTTTTTCGTACGGGTAAAAAACTGCGTGTTGCTGTTGCTGATGCCAAAAATTCTGAGACTTTGCTAGCAATAGAGAAGCTTAAAGATATGGGCTATGCGCTGAATATCAATATTTCCAGTAAGTCCGGAATCTTGGATAGCTTGAAAGCTTATAAGGTGGAATTTTTTAAACAAAAAAAAGAAATAGAAAATGTTTATACTGAGACAGATCTGGGTAATATGATGGCTGAGATTCAAAATCTCGCCGAGCTCAAAGAGAAAATGGTTACGTATTCTGGAGAAGAGAGTGCCAATGCTTTGCTTGTGGGTGCGATGCGTGCTGGTGCCTCAGATATTCACATTGAACCCTACGATCGTATCACCAAGGTGCGTTTTCGTATCGATGGTGTTTTGCAAGATGTATTTGAAGTACGGAAAGAGATTTCCAAAAATATGATCAATCAATTTAAACATCTTGGTCATATCAAGCTTAATATTACGAATCGTCCTCAAGATGGACGTTTTAGTTTTTATGTAAACAAAAGAAAAGTTGATGTTCGTCTTTCTTCGCTACCCTCGATGTTTGGAGAAAGTTTAGTGATGCGTATTCTTGCTAGTCAACAGACATTGACCAAATTGGAAGATCTCGGGTTAGCTGGTAACGCTTTAAAATTGGTACAAGCTGGATTAAATAGACCAAGTGGCATGATGCTTTCTACGGGCCCAACAGGAAGTGGAAAAACTACAACTTTATACGCCATCCTTCACATACTCAATACCACTGAGGATAAAATCATTACTTTAGAAGATCCGGTGGAATACAATGTCGAGGGGCTAGTGCAGAGTCAGGTTGATCCCAATATTGAGTATAATTTTGCTGCTGGTTTACGCTCAATATTGCGTCAGGATCCTGATGTGGTGATGGTCGGAGAAATTCGTGACCGTGAGACTGCAGAAATCTCTTGTCAGGCATCGCTTACTGGTCATATCGTTCTTTCAACGCTCCATACCAATGATGCTATTTCTACGATTCCACGTCTCGTAAATATGGGACTGGAACCTTTTGTATTAGCTCCTGCACTTGATACGGTGATAGCACAACGTTTGGTACGTCGTATTTGTCTCAACTGCCAGGAAGAATATAAATATAGCGATGAAGAAATGAAGATTTTGGATGATTTGATTATCTCTTTAGAAAAAGTTCAAGGTATCACCATTGATCGTCCCGAGCATTTTTTACATGCTCCGGGCTGTGAGAAATGCAGCCATACCGGATACAAAGGACAATTGGGTATTTTTGAAGTGTTTACTGTTGATCGCAATTTAGAAAGGATGATTTTGGAACGAAAACTGTCCGCCGATATGTTTGATTATGTCAGAAAAACACAAAAGATGCTTACACTACGTGAGGATGGAGCACTGCGTGTACTCCAAGGAATCACAACACTATCTGAGATTCTCAGAGTAACGTCGGATATTGAAAGCTAACTCAGTTCAGAGTGCAGAGCGCTGAATGCTGAGTTTCAACTCTGAACTTTTTTATTTATTGAGGTACGAAATATTCGTATCATCCCAACTGTAGCGTTTTTTTATCACTTCCCCTTGTTCGCCCAGAATAGTGGGATTGCTGCCATTGAGTGCAATAGCTAGGGCACCGGCATTTCCTGCGATTAGCTCGATGGTCTTTCCTGTAAATGCTTCTTCATCGCCTGCGCGCATGGTTTTTTGAATGCTTTCACCGTCAGTTTTGATGCTTACCCAGCTTGTGTCATTTGCGCTAATAGAAAGAGTGAGGGCATCTCGGCTGAGATGACCCGCGAGAGGCGTGGATGTACTTGTTGGTAAGTCTGCATAGACGAGAAGGTTTTCTCCGTGTTTTTGGCCATTATTGCTTGTTGCTACGATAGAAATTGTATTTTCTCCGTTTTTCAAATCTACAGGAATACTGAAATTGCCGTTGTTATCTGTGCTGATCACTTTGCCATTGAATTCAATTTTGCTGCTATTGTTTGTTCGTCCTTTTACCAAGATATTATTGTTTGAAATGTTAATACCGGATGCAGGTTCGAAAATTACCAAGTCTGGTGGAGAAGAGACATGATAGAACTGTTGGACCACGTAAAAAACCACCAAAGCCAAAACAGCAGTAGCTGTACCCAAAAAAATATTTTTACCGGTGATGGGAGAAGAGTGCGAAAGTATTTGTGCGTCAGGGCTGAGATCAAGAGTTTTGCTTTTCGCATGATCCTCTTTTTCTTGTTTAAATTTTTGAAGTACTGCCCTTTCGTCCAAGCCGAGATATTTGGCATAACTTCGCACAATGGGTATCAGATAAATATCTGCAGGCAGCTTGTCAAAGGAACGGCTTTCCAGGGCTTCAATGTATTCTTTTCGAATTCCTATATCTTTCTCTATCTCAGCAAAGCCAATATTGTGTGAGACTCTGCGTTCTTTGAGATCGTCAGCAAGAAAGTGCACGAACTTTTCCATAGAAAGAAATAAGCTAGGTATTAGGGCCTCTATCCTCATCTTGTAGAGCACCAGAAGCTGTTGATTCACCATTTTCCAATGGACTATACTCCTGCTTAATAATCTCGGCAATATGCCATTCCTGCTCTCTTTTGACTAATTTAACTAAGAACTCTTTATCATCTGCACTGACTTTTATTTGCGCGCTTCCGTTGGCATTGTCATTTTGGAGTACCAACATGGGAGTTTTCTTGTTCCAAGCGTGGTTGTAGGGAGTTTTCCTCCCTTCTCGTAGTGTGGTTTGTAACAAAATGTCCTCGAGAGACAGTGGTGCATCAGGAGTAAAAACTTCTGCCAAAAGTTCAGGAATTCGATCGGTGGTGTATTTTTGAATTGTTCCTTCTACGGTGCCTGATCGATCAATAAAATTGTTGATTGCCACTTCTGAGCTGCTGATGTACGCGAGCAAATTGCTATTCTCATCATCAACCAACAAAAATTCTGACTGTTCGGCCAATTGTGAGGGATTTTCAATGATAGTGCCTTTTATAGATATCTTCTCCGATATCGGTTGAGATGCAATAAAGCTGCAACCGCTGAGAGTGAGAAGTGTAATGATACATACTATACGTAAGGCCATGGGGAAGTTTCTTGCAGAAATTGTACAAGGATTTGTGCTACAATAAAAGGAAACACCAAAACAGAAATGTCGGAAAATATTGATATACACTTAGGCAGAGATCGTAAAAATACACCAGAGGCTACTGAACCAACTGTTTATAGGTCATTAGGGGATCAAGAAGATGAGAGAAAAAAGAGTATAGCAGTTGCTGATATTAGGCGAACATTAGCTGTTTTTGATGAAAGTTTATTAGATCCGTCAGTTTTAACAAATGCTCGTAATGTGAGCATTTTAGAAGAAAATTTAGGTGATCTTTCTCTTGAGTGGCAGGCAAGAATTACTACGGGTGGGATTGATCATCATAATGAAAAGGGAGAAACGGTGGGGAGGGTTTTTACTGGTAATCAGGTGGGAAGAGGGGGATTGGGTAGTATAAACGAAGTCTATTTCGCTCGTAGTGGCCAAAGTAAACTGGAAAGAGGAGTGGGAAAAACCCACTTAGATGCAACAGAAAATCCTTATGCTTATAGAGCTTTTCTTGATGAAAAAAATAATGCCCAAATAATTCAGAAAATTCTTGAAGATTATCCCGCTGAACCTGGGGCAAGAAATCTTGCAAGACCGTTGCTTGTGTCCAATGAATCAGTTGTTTATGAAAAGATTGAAAACAATCAAGGAGAGTCATTAAATCTCAGGGCTACCATGGAACAATCTTCAGTACGTGATTGGCTTCTTCAGCTTGCTGGGGGAGTTGAAGGATTGGCCTATTTACAGAGGCATGGATTGAATCATTTTGATTTCAAACCTGACAATATTGTTTTGGGCAAAAATGGTGAGGGGGTACTGCTTGACTATGGCGCCGCTCGACCGCATGGCAGGATAGAAATGGACCGCATTTCTATTACACCAAGATTCACAGATATCCAAAATATTGTTTTGCAAGATTTGACGCAGGTGCACGACATCTGTGATAAATTTGCTGTTGGTATGAGTTTGCGAGATTTTTTGTTGAAAAAGGAATTTTTGGAGCCCGAAAAAAATCCTGCACCAATTTCCCACAAATTATTGGCATTAAAAGAGACCTCTTCTGAGGCGATGAAGGAATTGCATGTGCTTTATGTGAAACTTTCAGAAGTAGGAAAGAATTTTGAGTCAGACAGTGTCAATTATGTTCCCCTGGATCAATTAGCGGATCGATTACGAGCTATTGCCAAAATGTTTCCTGAGATACGGGGCGCCCCGAACCGAGATAAAAATCAAGAGTCTCATGCCGCACCTACCATACCTGCAGCCGAAACTTTGCCCATACAATCTTAAATCTCTATCATGTCTCTAGATAAACTCCTTCTTATGCCTGAATTTTCAGAATTGATCGCGCAGGAAACGAAGCGTTGTCAGCAACTGCACAATGACGGGCATGCGATTGTTGTTAGCAAGCCATCTCAAATCAGTTTGGCAGATTATCGCAGTGCTTGCCAGATTTTGGGTAGAGATATACTGAACGATGCTTTGCTTGCTGAACAATTAGCTTACTTTAAGGAACGCATGTATGAGATGCGTGAGTTGTTTGTCTCAGGAATGAGTGTAATGTTAACGATTTTCCCTTGCGATGCGAGCGGCGTGAAATATAATTCTGACGAATTGAAAAGTAATTTCTATTTTCATGTACTGCGTCAGGAAAAAGGCTCAGGGCTCTATGTGGGCTATGTGAATTCTTTGCCTACTGCTCACGCTTTAATGTTACCTAAAGAGATTCAGGCGGAATGTAGTTTTGCAATTAATTTCCAGTACTCTCCCGTAGAACATCAACCTCATAGTATCGACGGAAAAGACTGGCTGGACTTTGAGCAAAAGTTTACGAAAGCTTTTATCAATTTGCGAACATTACTGGGAATTACAAACTCCGCATAAGTTTAGACGATCTTATCTCGTTGGCCTGGGGCTGCTTTTTTGTGATACAATAGAGAGAAAAGCAAAAACAAAAATGAATATCGAAAGTTCGCGCGATCAAGGACTTGAACCTACCAAGAAAGGACTTTCCCCGAGAGAACGTCTGGATAGAAAATTGGCAGAACGAAGGGCTGCGACTGATATTCAAGCCATTGTTGCTCCTTTAACGCAAGAACAAGTAGAAAAAAGTATTGCTCTTCAGCAGGAAAGGGAGAAAAAGGAAAAATACGCAAAATTAATAGATCTTCTGAATAGGAAGACTCGAGGTGAGAAAATCAGCACTTTTGAAATTGGTAAATTGCGACTTTCCCTCAACTTAAGTCAAGAATTGCTTGAAAAGAATCTTGATCGTATCAACAGTGATCCCAAATTTCGAGATGCTCTTGTTGTAGCTCCGGAACACATGGAAGACGATAGCGGCAAAGCTGTAAGAACCTTTGTTGGCGATAAATTGGGTGAGGGTGGAATGGGAAGTATACACCTGGCACATATGGTTACCTCTGGTTCAACCGCTCTTGTTGATGTGGTTATGAAAAAGCCCCATACAGGCGAAATGTCTGAGGTGATGCAACGTTTATATGCCAGGGAAGTGGATATTGCCAAACTCATTTCTTCATTAGACAGCACTCAACCGGGTGGTGAGAATGTGATAAAAACAGCTTTTGTTTCCAAAGAAAAAACAATTATTGAATTAGTGCGCCAAGGCCCATTTCTTGAACAAGTTCCCAGGCCCAAAAAAATGATGCCTACTATATGCTATGAACTCATAAAGGATAGTGATGGTAAGTCGCGCGATTTAGAAAAGGCATTGGAGGAAGTTCCCAATGGCCGGGTGATTGATGGGTTAGCTGAGGCGATGAAAGGTTTAGAATATTTGCATAGAAATGGATTGCTTCACGGGGACTTGAAAATGGCGAATATCATGTTGAGTGGTGATGGTAAGCATAAGATTATCGATACCGGTGCTGTTATTACCGTGGATGAAATACGAACTGGGAAAGTTACATTTGCCGATAGTTTGTTGGGAGGAGTGTCAAGTCGTTGGGCGCAAAGGTTGATTGAGGAAGGTCCGAATAAGGGGCAATTGGAGGGAATGCCTACCACACCTTATTACAACAGTCATGAAGTATTAGAAAAATTAGTTCAAGAAGGAAAACCTCTTGATGCTTCTGAAAAAAGGGCTATGGGCGTAATCCTCAGAGAAACATTATCGCAGATGGGTTTTTTTGATATGACGGATTATCCTCCAGGAATAGAGGAGGACCCATATGGCATGCTAAAAGTACAGGTGAAACAAACTGAAGATAAGTCGAATGCAGAAATGCAAAAGAAATACACAGACAAGGGACTTTCGTATCCTCCTGCACATGTCTTACAAGCCTATCAGACTGCAGTAAAATTGATTTATGCCCCTGAACATCCATATGAATTTACAGGTAATGACCCGAAAAATGGACGTGATCCGAATTTTATTTCTCTTGCTGAAGCTTCTACAGTTCTCAAACAAATAGCATCACAATTTTAATTTCTTTTTATGGATAGCCTCGAAAACAGACATAATGCCTTACAAGACTTTGCGGATTATATACGTGCCGAAACCCAAAGGGTACGTAGTTTGGATTTGGCAAAAGAGCCATTAGACACACAGAGAATTGTTCATAGATTTTCTCTGGCCGAATACAAAGATGCTGCGCAGGAATTAAATGGCAATCAACGATTGTCTGCTGATTTTATAGAGAGAAAAATCACAAGCATCCGTGAGGATATTTACAGGTTTAAAGGAAAAGTCCCTGCTGGCGTTAAATGTATAGTGGCTTTGATCCCATGTAATCAAAATGGCACACTTTACACCGTTGAAGAATTAAATAATGGCAAGCAGATAGAGATTTTCTTCGTTGATCCTGCATCCGGACTTACAATTTACGGCGATACTTTTGCTGCGATGTTACCGCAAGAAGTGCATGATAAGTGTTCTTTTATTATCGAATACAAAACTGATTCTTCTCCATTTCTTACTCCTGAAGAATGGACAGCTTTTGAGACGCAATTACGGCAGGCATACAGCAATCTTCGCTCTTTGCTAGGAATTGCCAAAATAACGAATTAGATCCTGGTCATCCCGGTAATCCTGTTGTATAATTATATGAACATCAAAATAAATATAGGTCATGACGGTATCCCTCACTTACAGACCAGCTTATAGGTTTCTAGTGGCAAAACAGCTTATCCGAATACTGTTATTAACATTCGCGGTTAGTAGTATTTTGATTTTATGGTTTGCTTTAGGCTCTATATCTCGAGCGAATACGGTTTTGGTGACTACGACTCAAGATGAATTGGATGCCGGTGGTACACTAACGAATCCTTTGGGTGATGGGCTTTCTTTGCGTGAGGCGATTGCTTGGATGAATACCGAAGATACGACGAATTATGTTATCAATTTCGCCAGTAATGTATCGGTGATTTCTCTCACAAGCGCTTTACCAGAATTTTCCGCAACTTGTGGTTCCCAAACTTGTGCTGTCAGTCTTATGGGTGAGAATATCACTTTGGTAGGCAACGGTAATTTTGATGCACTCAGTCTCAATGTCGATGGGGTCAAGGTTCAGGGCATCAATTTCAAGAATTTCCGTCATGCGATCACAATCGCTGCCGACAATAGTACATTGGAAAATTTGATTATTGAGGATAGTACTCAGAGTCAAATTCAAATTAATACTGATGCAAGAAATGTACGCATCACTGACAGTACTGTTCGTAGCGGAGATGCATCAGGTATTGAACTTGCCGCAGGTGCAGATGCAAGTTCTTGGCAGAAAGTGAAAGTATATGACAATGCGACCGGCAATATTATTTTGGCTCCCGGTGCAAATGCGAATCTTGCGGCTCCAATATTTTCTCATGCTGCATTTTTCCCTGGTCCAGACGGGAAAGTTATTGTGACGGGCTCAGGCAGTCAGAATGGTACGATAGAATTCTATCTCGACAATGGTAATACATTCTTAGGAACAGGTAATATTGATGGCTCTGGCCAATTTTCTGTGACTTTACCTGCCAGTGATGCTGAAGCTAGCAGTATACCTGCGAGTGGTACAATCACAGCTTTTCAAACAGCAAATAATCGTTCATCGGCTCTGAATACTCCAGTGCCATTTATGCCTTTTGATGTGGCAGCATCAGTGAGTGTTGATACATCTGAAATTGCTCCACAGGAAACTGCTCATTTTCAAGTGATTTTAACAAATCCTTTGCCAGTGGCGATAGAAAATATTGCACTAGAAGGGGATTTTACTGGCTTACCACCTCTTACTGTGGGACAGCCGCAAATTACCGATAGCAATGCTGTCGTTGTGACTAATACTGGTGGGATGCTTCGTATAAATACTATTACTATCCCTTCCGGGAATGTCGTGACAATAACTATCCCGATGAGAGCTGGTATGGCAAAGAAAGGTGAAATATATCAGCCTAAGATTCGCATTACAGCTCCTCAAGAGAAGGTACTGTCTGTGCCTTCAGTAATCGTAGAAAATGTTGCACCTCAAGTCACGATTAATCCTCCAAATGTCACGGTAAATAGCGGGTCAGGTGTTACGTTAACTGGTACAGCTTCTGACTCAAATGGAGATCAAATTACCACGGCTTGGAGCGTCGTTGGCGGTACACCGGCCATAACGCTAACGAACAGTGATCAATTAGCGATTTCTTTCATAGCTCCTCAAGTGACTTTAGACACAGTCTACATTTTAAAACTAAAGGTCGATGATGGGACAATCTCATCTGAGGCGTTGGCAACAGTAACTGTGAAGCCTGGGAATCTTCCGCCGGTTGTCGAGCCAATGGATATTCCTGTGGTCCGTGCCGGCAAAGAAGTACAATTGACAGTGCAAGCGAGTGATCCTAATAATGACCGTCTGACATATACCTGGAGACAAACTTCCGGCTCAGGTGCGATTGTTTTTACTGGGAGCGGGTCAAATACCATTACGTTCACTGCGCCGAGAATTCTGACTACAACAAAATACGGCTTCACCGTGAATGTTAGTGATGGTAAGGCAAGTTCTGTAGGTACAGCATATGTCATTGTGAGGAAATATCGCAGCGAAAGTCCTATTGCCGATGCAGGCCCTGATCAGACAGTCTCTTCCGGAAGCACGGTGACTCTCGATGGTAGTAAATCAAAAGATGCCGACAGTTTGGTACTCACGTATCTGTGGGAACAAGTCGACGGAACAAAAGTAACTTTTGCGCCTACACTGATCAAAACAACATTTACTGCACCCACAGTAACACAAGATGAAGTCTTAGAATTTAGTCTTACGGTCAAAGATGGTGTTAATGATGGTAGTGATCTGATGAGGGTGTTAATTATGCCCAAAGGTAAGGCTGTCCCCGCATCTGCTACTTCTACCCCTTCACCTTCATCTTTAGTACAAAATTCACCTCCCGCGATTACAATCACCGCTCCAACAACTGTCTCATCCGGGACAACCGTGAACCTTGATGGTTCAACTACACGTGATCCTGAGGGTCAAAGAATGCGCTATTTTTGGAGAGTAACCAATCAAACTTTGGCAATTACTAATTTTGATAAAGCCAAGGCATCTCTCAAGATTCCTCCTGACTTCAAAAATAATACAAAGATTATTGTCGAGCTGTCGGTCAATGACGATAAACAACAAGCTAAAAAAACTCATGAAATTTTAGTCAAAGGTTCGGCTCCTGTCGCTGCTAGCCAGGCTACGTCAGCAAGCGCAGTTAGGGACAGTTCCGCACGAACACAACCGTCTCCTTCTCCTTCATCTTCCCCTACATCTCCATCTTCTTCTGTACCTTCATCTCCATCTTCTTCTGTACCTTCATCTCCATCTTCATCTTCATCTTCTACACCCTCTCCGTCTCCCAACGTAATTTCTACATTGAAACGCAGCGATGTTATTTCTCAAGCCCAAAAAGCTTGTTTTCCCAATGATCCTGTTGATGCAGAACAGAAGGTTTACTTGGATAAAGTATTTCTGGATATGAATAACCAGGGACTCGATGCTGTTGGCATGACCAAAATTGATACACTCAGGGATACTCTCTCTGCTTGCCAAGTATTCCCCTGGAAAAAGAGAAATGAAATCACGACGAAAGACAAAACATCAGGCTTTACGGACGTGCCATCTGTGGACAATACCAATCCCAATTATTGGTGGGCACGCTATGCGCGCTTCAGTAAAGATCATAAACTTTTCAAGGACAAAGATGCCACCTTCGAACCGCTACAACCCATCACTCAAGAAGACCTCGATGGTTTGCTGAGAAAAATACAAAAACTTCTTGACGCGGATTATCAATATTTGCCATTTTATAGTTCACTGAAAATCCTCAAAACAAAATTGGATACGAGTACGGTAGATGCCGATAAAAATTCAATTCCTGATTTTTGGGAGAAAAAATACAGTAAAGATGAAAAAGGACTGAAGGATGAAGAAGATCCTGACGCCGATGGTTTAAGTAATTATCAAGAATATATTTTCGACACCAATCCATACAAAGCCGACACTGATGGCGACGATCTTGAAGATGCTCGTGAGGCTTTTCTTGCCCATACTGATCCGAATCGCTTTGATACCGACAGTGATGGTGTTTCTGATTTTACGGAATTGTTTGTTTTGGATTCTAATCCTCGGGAAAAAGACAGTGACGGAGATACTTTCTTTGATCGATTTGAAGGCCAAGACACCGATCCTTCTGATGATAAATCTGTACCTAAGGATGAAAATACCAATGGACTTCCGGACGAAGCAGAGCAGAAGAAAAATATTTCTTACAGTGAAGATGACGATAATGATGGCTTGAATGACGCATGGGAATACTATCAGGGTACTGACGCAAAGAAGAAAGACAGTGACGGAGATAAAGCAAATGATGCGGAAGAAATACTAAGAAATGACACCAACCCAAAAGATGCTGATAGCAAGCCACAAAAAGACAGCTTTAAGTTTGTAAATCTTGGTTCATATGTGATCACGAGTGGTCAAAGTTTACTGGTCCAAACACTCACTCCACTTAAAAAAGAAATTCATATTATGGCTGTAAGCGATGATGGGAAATTGCAGGAACTTGCTAAGGGAATGCCAAATAAACAAGGTTTAACCACGATGATTTTGAATGATATATCACTCAATACAATTGCTTTGGTAGCAGTTGATAATGGAACATCCCAGGTCACTGATCGTTCACCATTGGTTTTTGTTCAGGTGAAACAGGTGGATCTTGCTGCACCAACAATAACTAAATTGGGAGATCAAGATGCCCGTGACAATATGACCATCGACAGTGATAAACTTCAGGTTTTTGGAGAAAATCCTCCGGGTTCAGAAGTTCGACTGATCTGGCAAGGCTCTACCGTGAAGAATACCGCCTTACTCTCACATGGTACATCCGGGGAATTCGTCTCTCGTCTCGCAGATGCCCTCGATCCTGGTGAATATACATTGTACGCAGCAGCTATCGGTCGTCATGGTGAACATAGTTCTGTGACCCAAATGAAGTTTAATTATGCAGCCAAGAACAAGGTTGCAGAAGAAAAAAACACTCAAAAAACAAACGCAGATGATACATTTTTAGCATCAGTGTTCAGCTTTGGAGCAAAGCCACAAACCCTAATAACTGCTATACTGTTTTTGGTTGGAGTATTCTGTATCAGATACGGACTAAAACAGCGAAAACAGAAGCTTATCAGAGAACTTGTCGAAGAGAAAAAGAAATCACAATTAACTTCGATCACTATCCCTAATGGCGATCCAAATGAACAATAATGAATCTCAGATGGAAGTAAATGTCGAAATAGCACCAGAGGTAGGTGATGACAATCCAAAATCTGCCGCCTCCTCTTCTGCAGAAGAAGGTTTATATACTTGGCAGGGACATGAGAGGACATGGCTCGCTCGGGGAAAATCATGGTATATGGCTGGAGGGGTCATTGCGATCGTACTTTTGGTCTATGCACTTCTCACTCAGGCCTGGACTATGGCGATACTGATTTCACTTCTTGCTGGTATTGTTTATCTCTATTCGCAAGAGAAGTCGCCCATTGTAGATGTAGTTATCAGTAGTCGTGGTATGTATGTTGGTGAGGATTTTTATCCTTTTGAAATTGTGAAAAGTTTTTGGTTTAGCTTTGAAAAGCATGATGCGTTTTTGATATTTTCACTCGTCAATAGTGCCAGGTCGCGGGTATCGATAAGCATCAATCCTGAAGAACGTGCGGCCATCCAGACTGTTTTGCATGATTATCTTGTAGCAGACGACTTCCACCGTGAAAGCTTCTGGGAAAGAATTGAAAAAATGCTTTAAGAGTTCAGAGTTGTGAGTGCAGAGTTCAAAGTGTTTAACTCAGGGCTCAGAACTCAGCGCTCTGCACTGTTAGCTGATTTGTTGACTTCAAACATCTTTTCTCGTACATTACCTGAGCTTTTTAAAGTTTTATGGCTAGGAAACCGATAACGTTTTATAAAATTACACGCAGTGGTCCAAAGAGCAATAAGAAGCCCGAAAATGCTTTGAAATCTCGCAAGAAACTTCTTATGCGCATTGAAAAAGAGGGTCAAACTAAATGGCTTGTGAATGCTTTGGAGTTTAATACTCTCAAGATCAAGAAATACGGTCTTTCAGCCAAAGTCGGATTAAAAAAGTAGCTCCTGCACTAGCTAGTAAACCGCCATCGTTGCCACTGGACGGTAATTTAAGTTGAGTAATTTTCTGATCATGACTAAAGATCACATCATCTTTGGCTTCAGGATATTGTAATCGGTCAATCTCTTTGCCAAATACATCCTGGAGAATTAATATACTTGCTTTGTTCGGTAAGGTAATTTTCAGATCCTTACTGAGCACATGAAACTTTTGCTTTGCAGCTATGATTGTTTCGGGTAAGTCATAATTTTTATCATTGATGACGAGGACAAAATTGAGCAAGTTGAGATCTTGGCTAGTATTATTTTTGAACTCAATCCACTCTGTGCCCTGATCTTTACCCTTGGGATTGGGCATGACTTGAGAAATGATGAAATCTCCAGGGTTTACATTTGAAGGTGATGGTATTTGTGAGGAAGAAGGATTATTACAAATCTCAGACTCTGGGTCGGTGGTAGCGGACAATGAATCATGAGCGCTCAAGCTATAGAGAATAATGAACGAAACTATCCAAGAAACATATATGAGATATCTTTTCATAAACTGTGTTAAGTAGAAAAAATATAGCGAATGAAAAATGAAAAAAATCTTCTTGACAATTTAAATTGTCATCTTGGCACTCACCATTTAAGACTTCGGGTCTTCTCGGTATAATGTCCGTATTAATGAGCATTATGAAAACGAACGTAATGTTTTCCTGCACAGAATGCGGATTCGAAACCAAGAAATGGCAAGGACGCTGTAGTGAATGTGGGAATTGGAATTCTTTAGTCGAGAAAATTTCAAGTTTCAAGAAACAGTCGGCAAGTTCTGTTCAGATTATCGAACCGGTGGCTTTGGTTGATATAGATGTTTCAGTCATTGCTCAGAAACCAATTCTAGAAATCCCCTTACAGGAAGTGGCTGGAGTTATGAGAAAAGCCTTATTGCCGGGAGGACTGCTTTTGTTGGGAGGTGAACCTGGTATTGGCAAGTCTACACTCGTTTTGCAATTTGCTTCCTATCTGCAGGCGAAACAAAAAATGCTGTATATATCCGGAGAGGAAACGCTGGCACAGCTGCGTATTCGCGCTGAGAGACTGGCTGCTTCTCAGGAACTCAGATGTCTCATGTTGGCCGACATCGACATGATTGCTGATTACTTGCACAATGAAAAAGAACTTCCACATATCATTGTTATCGATTCTTTGCATGTTCTCTATTCCACACGTTCAGCTGGGAATGTGGGCAGTGTTTCTCAAGTGAAATATGCTGTTGATATACTGAGAAGAATCGCCAAAGAAAAAAATATTCTGATTATTACAATCGGTCATGTTACGAAAGATGGTGATATCGCCGGACCAAAAATGCTCGAGCATATGGTCGATGCGGTCTTTTATTTAGAGGGAGAGCGTGATGGGAATATTCGTTTTTTGCGGGCGGTGAAAAATCGTTTTGACGCAGTAAATACCTTGGGTGTTTTGGAAATGACTGAATCTGGTTTCAAGGATGCCGCTAATCCTGATCTTATTTTTTGGCAGCAAGAAAAACCCGAAATTGGAACGGCGTTGGGAATGATACGTCAAGGGAAAAGAATATTTGTTACTGAAGTACAGGCATTGGTGGTACCTACGGACTTTGGTTATCCGCGTAGGACTTCACTTGGATATGACTTGAATCGTTTGCATACTGTTTTGGCGGTTTTGCAAAGACAACTCGATCTACCATTCAATAAACATGATGTGTACATCAAACTAAAAGCCGGTTTACAAACTGATGATACTACCCTCGATACTGCTGTCGCTTTAGCATTGATTTCCTCCCATCAAAGAAAAGTGGTCAATGAACATCTGATTGCTGTCGGCGAAATAACGCTCAACGGTCATATTTCCAAGGTGTCGGATGATTATTCTCGCGAAGCAAAGAAGCGTGGTCTAAAGTTTCTACCAATTCTTCATGTGTCTGATCTCCAATCAATTTTGCCCCTGCCTGGCTAAAAACACTTGCTTTTTTGGAAATTTCCAGTAGAATCATATCTTGTAAAAAATATTATGGCAAGTGAAAGACCAAGTGGCATACCAGAAGCCTCTTCTAATGTGGTTCGATTATTTCCCAAGAGGCCAGGAGTTCCTGGGATACCTCGATCACGCTTTAATGGGTCTGGAAATCCTCCAGGCTTATCTTTGGTTGCCAGTTCGAGACCGAGCAGCGAAGATTTTTCTGGAGTAGAAACTGTCGATCATCGTTTGAGTCGTCAGCTTTTGAAAAAGGTTATGGTGGGGTCTCCTGTCGATTTACAGACACGAGTAACTAGAGATATATCTGAACCCCTCGATGAAACACTTATCTCCCAGAGACGACCTAATGGTATTCCGGACCAAACTCATATAGATCTCAAACAATACGTTAGAGGAAAAAAACATGAGGTTGTTGTAGGCATCATTAAGCTCTTAGCAGAAAAAAAATTGTTATCAGTGCTTTTCCCCAGGGGTCTTGTTAAGTTTGATAAAACGGAAACACTCGCTCTTTCTTGTAAAGAAGGGTTTGAACCTTTGAATGAATTTATTCTCGATAAGTATTTTGATCTTTTTGCTAAAACCGGGATAAGCGCCGAGAAATTTACCTCTGTAAATGAACATTTCACCGCCTTTTATTTGGAGCTGGGTACAGCAATAACACATGCTCCTGAATATGTACAGTTAGCTGAATTGGTAAATGAGGAAGCTCTCTTTGATGTTTGTTTTCCTACGGCTCTAGAAAACTTTAGTTATTTAACCAAAGGCAAAGATTATGAGTTGATTGATAAATGGTGTAAATTTTTGAGTTTGACGGATTTCTTTTTGCAGACTGCACAACAAATGCAGGGAAAAACGGGAGGATTAAAGCGAGTACAAGGGTTAATAGATACAAAGCGACAAAGATACTTTAGAAAAGTCAAAACACAAGTGCGTAGTGGACTTGCTCAACGCCAAGGATCTTTGCGACGTTTGATTGAGGAATTGGAACAAGAAACACGATCAGTGGCAAATGTCATACATGAAACATTAGGTACTGATCCTTCGAATGCTTTGTTACTCACTCATCTTGACCAGGCTCGCGAAGAACGAAAAATTATCATTGCCTTGAAACAGGACCTGGATAAAGAAAAGCCAGCATATTTAGCCTCAATAAAGGCAATCTTACAAAATGTTATCGACCAAATATGTGGTGAATATATAAGGAAGACGTCTTTTTACAAAGCCTTAGGCACTTGGTCCCCAGAAGTGCGAAATGATTTTGCCGATTGGCTTTTTGAAATTATGAACGATCAGGGTATAAACGAAACTCATGTTAAAGAGGAATTTCGAGTAAAAGTAAATGAAGCTTTGTCGCAAAAGAGTCGCTAGCTGTGATATAATAGAATGAATTAACAAAAACAAAATTTATGGCAGGACTGGAAGCTCGCGCTCGTCGTGGATCAGAGGGTGAATTTGAGAAAGTGTCGGTAGAAAAACACATTGCTGAGGCTCCATTTCGTACGTTTTTGAGTCAATTGGGTGACTATCACTCTTTTCGTGCTGCTCCCAGAGAAAGAGTATCCATAAATTCTGCTATAGACCTGCTTCGTCATCAAGGAAAGAAGTATGGTTTGAATTTTCATAGAGCACCGACGTTTGAAGAACAGAGACATGTGATACATGCCCTGGCCTCGGCACGTGATTTCGCTCATGTTCATGATTCCGCACCCAAACTGTTAGCTCAACTGGATGACTTGGAGCTAAGAACAAAGGCAAAAAAGTTGCATGCTCAGGTAGAAAAAGAACGTATGGGAAAGGTCGACACAATGAGAAAACACGTTCTATTGACGGTGAATTCTGCTGAGCAGGGTTTAGTAGAGTGGGCTCTCAATGCCTCTCAAAGATTGATTGAACAGGCAAAGGAAGAAAAGAAAATGGATCTCGTGAGAGATTTGCAAACTCACATAGCTTCAATGCTTTTGGCACAAAAATATTACATTGTTACAGTAAAGCAATATATGGATATGAAGGAAGAAATCGATAGAGTCGCAGTGAGATTGGTATACGATGAAATCATCAAGGAAAGCAAACGTAAGACTTCCTAAGAAACAGTAAATCGCACCCTGTCAGTAATCGTCTGCCCTTGCGGATCGATTCCGGTGACTTCTAATTCATATATACCTGTGGCTTTTGGTAATGTGCAGGACTTAATGATTTCTCCATTGAGTCTTATTTGTGTGTTGTTTATATTGCTCTGAAAAATTTTGCAGGGAATATTTTCTTGATCGTCAGGGATTTCTAGATCGAAGATAAAAACATCATTGTTTTGAGGGCTGACAATTTTTAAGGCTGTCTGAGACAGTGTCGACGTAGCGAATTTGCTGTGCCAGAAATTGAGTTCTGGGGGCAAAGTTAAACCATCAGATGTATACCAGGTGTCTACTTCTCTTGGTGTATGGCCTTCAGGAAAGCGTTCATTGCTTTTGTGCGTGCAATATTCGTTGGGTAGTAAACCAGAAGGTAAACATATGGTAACGGTGGGGATATTGTCGATATTGGTGAATGAATTGTTAATTATTTGCTTGTGCAATAAAATCATAAGTTCGTGGAAGATCGGACCCGCACCTGTAATGCCACTGACCTGATTCATAGCTGATCCCTCGCTGTTTCCTACCCAGACGCCGACCGTATAGCGTGTTGAATAGCCGAGAGTCCAATTGTCATGGAAGTTGCGACTTGTGCCTGTTTTGGCTGCGACGGGAAAGGAAAATTCTAAAGAACTGCTTTCGCCGAATTCCGGCAGACGAGCATAATTGTCACTGAGAATATCGGTAATCATAGCAGTTGCTTCTTCGCGTTTTTCTTTTTGCTTGTGCCACACAGGGCGGCCATTGTTCGACTCCCATGACTTTTCCTCACCATCGATACGAATATTTCTGATAGAAACAGGAGAGGTATATAAACCTTGTTGTTCTAAAACACGATAAGCATTCGTTAATTCATAAAGGCTAACTTCTCCACTACCCAATGCCAATGAAAGTCCATAATAATCTTCATCATGTGTGAGCGTGGAAATACCAACCTCCTGAAGGATTCTCTTGGCCTCATTAATTCCGAGAAAGTCTAAGGTTTTGACTGCGGGGATATTGAAAGAGTTTGCTAAGGCCTCTCTTACAGTCACGGGACCATGATAGTCCAAGTCATAATTGAGAGGGGTGTAGGGAGTACCTTGAGCAGTCTGAAAGCGACTGGGAATATCATAAATAATCGTGCCTGTGCCCCAGCCTTTGAGTATTGCTCCCAAGTAAATAAACGGCTTCATAGCTGAACCGGGCTGACGAAGAGCTTGAACCATATCTACAGCGCCATCATTTTGGTTGTCGAAATAGTCATTGTTACCGACATAACTCAGTATTTCCCCGGTAATATTATCCAATACCAAACCGCCAGCATTGTGCACATTTTTTGTATCTAAACTTTTGATCTGTTGATTGATAATTTTCTTACTTTCCTGGTACATATTTTCATCAAGGGTGGTGGTAACTTTCACGTCATGACCATGCCAGAAGTTACTACCTAATGCTGTTTCCAATTGATTCATGACGAAGTGTACGAAATGTGGAGCTGTTATTTTTTGTAATGGTGATGATAGTGTGGGTGGGTTTTGTAAAATGAAATCTGCTTCTTCCTGTGTAAGAGTGTTTTCCTCTAATAGTTCTTTTACAAGCCATGCTTGCCTTTTTCTTACCGCGTCAAAATTTGTATAGGGATTAAATTGAGAGGTATTTTGCGGTATTACCGCGAGAAAAGTGGCTTGATTCCAGTCCAGTTGTCTGAAGTCAGTGTCGAAATACCAAGAGCTCGCCTCTGCAATGCCATATGTGTTGTATCCATAGAATATTGAATTCAAATATTGCTCAAGTATTTGATCCTTCGTCAGTACATGTTCAGTTATTGTTGCTAAGAACATTTCAGTGATTTTATTGGTAATGGAGCGTTCACGTGTCGTTCCCAGAATATTCCGCATGAGCTGTTGTGTGATAGTGCTTGCTCCTGAAACCACCTCTCCTGATGTAATGTTTTCCTTCATGGCTCGAAGGGTAGCTAGCCAATCGATTCCCTGATGTAAGAAAAAATTCTTATCTTCAGCCGCTAATGTGCTGGTGATGATTGTATGAGGAATCTCTTGAAAACGAATTGGAGTTTGTTTTTGCTTTGTCTCTTGAAGTGAGAATAATTCCTCGCCATGACGATCGAGGATGGCAATGGTTCCTGGTTTAGCATTTTTTGCTTGCAAAACAATCAACAAAGCAGTAATTAGGACTACAGTGATGATTATAGCGATGGCTTTGGTTTGATAAGATCCCCTCATAAGATTGTGCAGCTGGTAATCCTCTATCTTGCACTCTGCGGAGCTTTATCCGACAAGCTAGTTTCAAGCGGACTTTTGATATTTTTCAGCTTTGGATTGGTGACTTGAGTGTAGAGTTGAGTGGTTCTGATATTTTGATGACCAAGTAATTCTTGCACATAACGAACGTCAACGCCGTTTTCAAGAAGATGCGTTGCAAAACTGTGACGCAGGCTATGAAATGTCGCATTCTTTTTAATGTCCGACTTTTTCAATGAATTTTCAAATACTTTTTGTGCGGTTCTGGTCGTTAGCTTGCCTCCTCTTTCACTGGCAAATATCACATCATCCTTTGCTTTTCCAGCGATTAAAAACTGCATTTCTGATAACAATTTTTCCGGGAAAACAGTAATCCTGTCTTTTTTACCTTTAGCTTGTTTAATGTGAATAGTTAACTCTTGAAGGTCTACGTCCTGTACCTGAAGGTTGATAACTTCACTTACACGGAGCCCCGCTCCATATGAAAGGGACAATAATAATCTATGCTTACTATTCATTGTCGATGCCAAAATTGTATTTATCTCATTTCTTGAAAGTACCACGGGAAGACTTTTAGGCTTTTTTGCCGTTCGAATTTCAATCTTCTGATTTGTCCCTACAACATTTCGATAATAAAACTTTATAGCATTAAGAAACAAATTTCTGCTTTGGGCGGAGATGCCTTTTTGTTCACAAAATAAAAGGAAATTTCTGATGTTATCCTCATGTAACATTTCAATAGCTTCCTTTTTGAAGGAAAAGTACTCTCTCAAACCATAAAGATAGCTTTTTATTGTTTTGATACTGTAGTTTCTGATCTTTAATTCTCGCTCTGTTTGGTATAATTGTTCTTGCATAATTGCTTGAAAGTTAGTAATAATTTCGTTGGTATTTATACGAATCAGGAGTAACATATCTTCGTATAATACACAATTAATAATAAAAAATGCGAAAACAATTCGCATAAAAACGAGTTATGTGAAATAGAAAACATTTTGAAACCTTTTTGGATTTATTTTTGATGAAAAAAGGCGTATAATATAAAGAAATCCAAAAAGGTTTATTCGCAATTTTATTTTCCATTTAAACACAAAATATGGGCGTAGAAGACGGACTAAAACAAATTGACCAACAACCTGAATTGCCAAAGGTTGAAACACACGCAAAACCTCCAACTGACGATTCAGAGGGGCTGGCTTTTCGTGATTTAAAAGCTGAAGAAAAAGTCGCAAAAGAACGAGATCAAGCAAAAATCGCGGAAGTCAGAGCCTCGCTTGGCTTAGAGCAAGCCACGGAACAGGGACAAATAAAACAACACTTACAAGAATATCTTGGTTTAAAAGAAGGTGCCGTTGAAAGAGTGGCATTATTAAAAGCAAAGAATCTTCCTGAGCATTATCAGGCACAACGCGAGGCTCTTCGTGATGAAAGATTGGACAAAGTTACTATCGCAGTTATTCCAGATGATTTGTGGGTTAAGGGAAGCCAGCCCTCTGAATCTAGTGCTGAAAATCAGCTTATCTTAATCAAACAAAGTTATTTTGAAGCGCAGGAAAATCCTGATAAAATTGCTTGGCTGTGTCATGAATTAGCGCATTGCCAAAACTTTTTAGATTCTGAATCGCCCGAGGAATATCAAGGCAATATGCAGAAATTTGCTTTTGAAGATTTGAAAACTGAATATACATACCCAAATAATCTCGTTGAGCAATTTACTTTCACCAAACAATTTCAATATTTAAAAGAAAATGGCAAAAGCAGAGAGGATGTTTTAACAATGTTGAGTAAGCACTATCACGAAGTGGATTTTCCTTTCTTCAACAGGTTGTTGGATCGTATTTATGGAAAATAAAATTGCGAATATTTTGCTCCGTTTCACTGCGCAAAATCAAAATGTTTTCTACATCACATAACACGGCATATCTGGTTACGGCTTTTTACAAAAGCCTCCACCCAAATTGCTTCGCAACTTCAGATATACCGGAACGTTATACGCCATAATTTTTTTATCTTTTGGTAATATAAATTCTGATGCAAATAACAAGGACGAAAATCTAAATTTTTTCAATAAGAAGAGGGAGGGTAAGGTGTTTTTTGCTCCGTTCCTCCGCAAAAAACGGATATTTTATAAATTAATTCAAATAATATGTACAGTTTTAAAGACGATTATAGTGAAGGTGCACATCCAACTATTATAAAAGCACTCTCTGAAACAAATCTTAGTCAACAACTTGGATATGGGAATGATGAATTTTGCAAAAAGGCAGCGGATTTAATTCAAGATAAAATCCAAGATAATGATGCTGATGTTCATTTTGTTACAGGAGGAACACAGGCAAATTTAATCGGATTATCCTCATTACTAAAATCTTACGAATCAGTAATTTCTGCTGACTCTGGTCATATTAATACTCATGAAGCTGGTGCTATTGAAGCTACCGGTCA
>Ga0209641_10000630_pt1 | contig 32654 bp, 30 predicted proteins | sample RifCSP16_1_FD_184022 | JGI IMG/M metagenome (GOLD analysis project Ga0209641, IMG submission 184022) | Soil microbial communities from Rifle, Colorado - Rifle CSP2_sed 16_1 (SPAdes) (version 2) | ecosystem: Environmental > Terrestrial > Deep subsurface > Rock core/Sediment | place: Rifle... | reverse complement strand
GGGAGAGGATAAAGGTGAGGGGGCGTTCGTGGTGGGCGGGGCGGTGCGGGATCTGCTGCTCTCGCGCCGGCCGGTGGAGGATCTCGATGTGACCGTGCCGTCGGGCGCGCTGGCCCTCGCGGAGTCGCTTGCGGACCGTCTGGGAGGCGCGTTCGTGGCGCTCGACGAGGCGCGGGGCGCGGGCCGGGTCGTCGTCAAGGACGGGGGGCGCGAGTACCAAGTGGACGTGACCGATTTCCGCGCCCCGACGCTCGAGGCCGACCTCCGGGCGCGGGACTTCACCGTCAACGCCATCGCCGTCCCCGTCGGGCCGCTGGTGCGGGACGGGACGGCGGGGCTCGTGGATCCGACCGGCGGGGTGGGCGATCTTGCCCGGCGCCGGCTTCGCCTCTGCGGTCCGGGGGTGTTGGCGGAGGACCCGATCCGGGCCCTGAGAGGCGTTCGACTGGCCGTCGAGCTCGGGTTCACCCTCGACGCGGAGACCAGGCGGGCGCTGCGGCGCGCCGCCCCGGGGCTCCGGGCCGTGGCTCCCGAGCGCGTCCGCGAGGAGGTCGTCCGGCTCCTGGGCCTCCCCCGGGCCTCGCGGGGGCTGAGGGAGCTGGACCGCCTCGGCCTGCTGGAGACGCTGGTCCCGGAGATCGCGCCGATGAAGTCCGCGAGCCAGCCGAAGCCGCATCGGTTCTCCGTGTGGGAGCACTCCCTCAAGACCGTGGAGGCTGCGGAATCGCTCCTCGCAGGGCTGGCCGCCCTGACCCCTTACGCCGAGGAACTGGCGGCCCACGTCGCCGAGCCGCTGGGAGACAGGCTGACGCGGCGCCACCTGCTGAAACTTGCAGCCCTCTTCCACGACATCGCCAAGCCCCAGACCCGCCAGGTGATCGACGGGCGGATCCGCTTCATCGGCCATGATCTCGAGGGCGCGGCGCTGGCGCGCGCGATCGGGCGGCGGCTCAAGCTCTCGGGCAGGGCGGTGGACGCGCTCGAGCGCCTGGTGCGTCACCACCTCCGCCCCATGCACCTGGGCCAGGTCGCCGAGGTCACGCGGCGGGCGCGCTACCGCTTCTTCAGGGATCTGGGCGATGAGGCGCGCGACCTCCTGCTCCTCGCCCTGGCCGACGCCGCCGCTGTCCGGGGCGATTCTCCCATCGCCGTCTGGCGCGGCCCCAGCGGGCGGCTCGTCGCCGACCTCTTGAGCGGCTGGCGGGAGGATCGGATCCAGGCGGCGGCCCCGCCCCTCGTGAGGGGAGAAGAGGTAATGGCTGCCTTCGGGCTGCCGCCGGGTCCGGAGGTCGGGCGCCTCCTCGCCCTGGCCCGAGAGGCCCAGGACCTGGGCCAGGTGAGCACCCGCGACGAGGCTCTCGCCTATCTCGAAGCCCGCCGGAAGAGTCGCTTGACAGAGGAGGCGGAGAGCTCATAAGGTAGGGGGCGCTTCGAGCGAAGCGTTCCCATCCGAAGGAGGATCCCATGCGCCTGAGACGGCTCGTTCTCCCGGCTCTTCTCGTCCTCTCGATGCCCCTGCTCGCGTGGGCCGCGCCTCAAGGGAAGGTAATCATCGCCCAGGGCGTGGATCCCTCGACGCTGGATCCGATGAACCACCAGGAGACCCCGGTCTCCAACGTGGCGGTGAATATCTTCGACACCCTCCTGGAGCGCGACCAGGAACTGAACATCGTTCCCCTGCTGGCCGAGTCCTATCGGATCGCCGCCCCGACGGTCTGGGAATTCAAGCTCCGCAGAGGGATCAAGTTTCACAACGGCGAGCCCTTCGACGCCGAGTCGGTGAAGTTCAGCCTCGAGCGCCTGGTGGATCCCAATTTGAAAATGCGCGGCGCCTCGCCGTTCGCCCCCCTGAGCCGCGTCGAGGTCGTGGACTCCTACACGGTTCGGATCCACACCAAGGCACCGTGGCCGATCCTCGACACCCTGATGTCGGCCGGACAGGCCGCGATGCTTCCCCCGAAGTACTACCGCGAGAAGGAGATGGCCTACCTGAGCCGGAACCCGGTGGGCTCCGGGCCGTTCAAGTTCGTCCGCTGGGTGAAGGACGAGCAGATCGAGCTGACGGCCAACGAGCAGTACTGGCGGGGGGCGCCCAAGATCAAGACGCTGATCTTCCGCCCCATTCCCGACGACTCGGTGCGGGTGGCGGCGCTGCAGAACGGCGAGATCGACATCGCGGTGAACATCCCCCCGCACCTGGCCAACATCATTGCCAACCACCCCCGCCTCTTCCTCTCCACGGCGCCCAGCGTGCGGACCATCCAGCTCATGTACTACACCCACCAGTTCGACAAGCAGCACAAGGTGGTCGGTCCCTATCCCGGGCCGGTGGCGGACCGGCGGATCCGGCTGGCGATGAACTACGCGGTGGACGTGGACGAGATCATCAAGAATGTGCTGGACGGCAAGGGGATGCGGATCGCCATGCCGCTGACCTCGAAGCACTTCGGCTTCGACCCGGCGCTCAAGCCCATCAAGCACGACCTGGCGAAGGCCAAGCAGCTCCTGACCGAGGCGGGCTTCCCGAACGGCGTGGACATCGTCCTCAACTCTCCCCAGGGGCGGTACGTGCGGGACAAGGAGGTCGCGGAGGCGCTGGCGGGCCAGCTCACGAAGGCCGGTATCCGCACCCAGCTCAAGACGCACGAATGGGTGAATTACCTGAACAACATGGTGTACGTCCACAACGCCGGCCCCGTCTGGCTCATCGGCTGGGGGACGACGACCTACGACGCCGAGACCGTCTACGTCCCCCTGTTCCGGTCGGGGAAGATCCTGTCCAACTACTTCAACGCCGACTTCGACGGGATGGTGGACGAGGCCCAGACCGTCATGGATCCGAAGCGGCGCCTGGAGCTCTACCACCGGCTCAACCGGCTCTGGGTCGAGGATGCCGCCGCCATGCCGCTCTACCAGCAGCTGGACCTCTACGGGGCCACCAAGCGGATAGTGTGGAAGGCGCGCGGCGACGAGCGGCTGAAGGGCTTCGACATGGCCCTCAAGTAGGCTAGAATAGGAGGCGGTGGGCGGGCGTAATTCAGTGGCAGAATGCCAGCTTCCCAAGCTGGACGTCGCCGGTTCGAATCCGGTCGCCCGCTCCAGATTGCGGCCCGCAACGGCTCACCGCTGCGGGCCATTTTTTCGCTCCCGGAGGTTTTGATGGCAAGACACCTCATCGCACTGCTGGCCCTCGCGCTGCTCACCTGGTTCCCGACGCCCGTCGAGGCCCAGAGCGTCGGCCACGTCTTCAGGCGGGTCAATCCTTCGGTCGTTGTGATCCGGACCAAAGAAAAGGACGTGGCGGCCCTGGGCCAAGGCCAGGGCCAGATGGTGAGCGTCACCGGCGTCGGCTCCGGCGTCCTCATCTCCCCGGACGGGAAGGTGATGACCGCGGCCCATGTCGTCCACACAGCCGACGAGATCAGCGTGGAGTTCTTGAGCGGCGAGGCCGTCGGGGCGCGGGTCGTCGCCTCCGAGCCCCAGGCCGACGTGTCGCTCCTCCAGCTCGAGCGCGTCCCGCCGGGGGCGCTGGCGGCGAAGCTCGGCGATTCGGACAAGGTGCAGGTGGGGGATCAGATCTTCATCATCGGGGCGCCGTACGGGATTGGTCACACGCTCTCCGTCGGCCACATCAGCGCCCGTCACAAGCCCAACACCGTGTTCAGCGGCATGTCGCTGGCGGAGTTCTTCCAGACGGACGCGGCCATCAACCAGGGGAACTCCGGCGGGCCCATGTTCAGCATGGGCGGCGAGGTGATCGGGGTCGTCAGCCACATCATCTCGAAGTCGGGGGGCTTCGAGGGACTGGGCTTCGTGGTCACCGCCAACATGGCCCGACGCCTCCTGCTGGAGCAGCGATCGTTCTGGAACGGGCTCGAGGGGTTCGTGCTCTCCGGGGAGCTCGCCGTGGTCTTCAACCTTCCCCAGCCCGTAGGGCTGCTCGTGCAGCGGGTGGCGGCGCGCTCGCCGGCGGAGCAGATCGGCCTGCGCCCGGGAACGATGAAGGCCACGATCGCGGGCCAGACGCTGACGGTGGGCGGGGACGTCATCCTCCAGGTCCAGGGGATTCCCCTGTCGGCCGAGAACAGTTACGAGCGGATCCAGGACCGCTTGAGCCGGCTCCGTTCCGGAGCGGAGGTGACGATCACGGTGCTGCGGGCGGGACACCTCGTCGAGCTCAAGGCCAAACTGCCCTGACAGGGCCTCCGAGTTACTGGGAGGGACCGAAGGCGACCACAGTCTGCTCGTCCCGGATCAGCGGGCGGAAGCGGACCGGCATGCCGACCTTGAGTGCATCCAGCGGGATGTCCAGGATCCTGCCGAGCAGCGACACTCCCTCGTCCAGCTTCACGACGGCCACCGCGTAGGGCGCTTCCTCGGCGCGTCCCCGGGGCGGGACGCGGATCACCGTGAAGCTCGCGATCGTGCCGTGCCCGTCGAGCGGGACGGGCTCCCACGCCCGCTCCTGGCAGGCCGGGCAGAACTCCTTCGGCGGAATGGCGATCTCGCCGCAGCGGCCGCACCGGATCCCGGTTAGGCGACCGGACCGAGCCTCTTCGAAGAAGGCCTTGAGCGTGACCACCTTACTCACTGGAGAGGAGGCTCACGAGGACGGTGGCGGTGTTGCCACCGAGCGTGTGGACGAGCCCGACTTTGGCGCCGTCCACCTGGCGGGGGCCGGCCTCGCGCCGGAGCTGGATCACGATCTCCGCGACTTGCGCGGCTCCCGTTGCGCCGATGGGGTGGCCCTTGGCCTTCAGCCCGCCCGACGGGTTCACCGGGAGCTTCCCTCCCAGGCTGGTCCAGCCCTTCTCGGCCGCGATGCCCCCGGTGCCCGGCTCGAAGAAGCCGAGACCTTCGGTCGCGACGATCTCCGCGATCGTGAAGCAGTCGTGCAGCTCCACCACGTCCACGTCCTGCGGGCCCCGCCCGCCCTGCCGGTACGCGGCCTGCGCCGCCCGCTCGGTGGCGAGGACGCGGCTCAGGTCCTTCTTTTCGTGGAGGAACATCGAATCCGACGCGGCCGCCGAGCTGAGGATCCACACGGGCTTCCGGCTCTTACGGGCCACCTCCTCGGAGACGACAACCAGCGCGGCGCCGCCGTCGGTGAAGGGGCAGCAGTCGTAGAGCTTGAGCGGATCGGCGACCTTGGCGCTCTTCATCACCTGCTCGAGCGTGATCTCCTTCTGGAACTGCGCCTTCGGGTTGAGTGCGCCGTGGCGGTGGTTCTTGACGGCGACGTGGGCCATCTGCTCTTCCGTAGTGCCGTACTTCGCCATGTGCGCCCGGGCGATGAGCGCGAAGACCCCGGGGAAGGTGATCCCGGTGGGCTGCTCGAAGATGGCGTCGGACGCGTAGGCGAAGTACTCGGTCGCCGCGTCGGTGGGGAGGTTCAGGACGCGCTCGGCGCCCCCTACGAGCACCACGTCCGAGACGCCGGCGGCGATTTCCATCACGGCGTGGCGGAAGGCAGCGTGGCTCGTGGCGCAGGCGGTCTCGAAGCGGGTCGTGGGGACCGTGGGAATGCCGAGGACCGAGGCGGCCAGCGGGCCCATGTGGAGCTGGCGCTCCCCCTCGCCCCCCACGACGTTGCCATAGTAGAGGGCCTGGATGGCCCGGGGGGACACGCCCGCGTCCTGGATCGCATCGGCGGCGGCCTCGGCGAAGAGCTCGGCGCAGGTTCGTTCATGCTTGCCGAACTTCGTCACACCAACTCCGATCACCGCCACGCGCCGCATCGGATTTCCCTCCCTGTGAAGGTGGACGCCTTCTCATGATACTGGAAGAGTCCTGAGAATTCAAAAGGATATGCTAGCATGGGGAACATGCTGAGCCAGGAGCTGGTGCTGGCGGTGGCGGGCGCCCTCGCCGGGATTTTTCTCCTCGTCGGACTGGCTCAGGCGCTGAGCCCTCCGCCGCGCCGCCGCCGGCGAGTGCGCCGCCGGCGTCCGGGGGTGCCGCCGCGTCGCCGCCCCGGCGAGGCGGGGACAGCGGCCTCTGAAGTCGCGCCGTTGGCGCGGCGGGCTGCCCCGGCTTTTACGCCGCGCTCCAGGCCTGCGGCTCCCGAGGCGCCACCCGCGCCGGCCCCGGTGCCCACGCTGGCTCCGCCGCTCGCGCCACCCGCGGCCGCACCTCCTGCCACCCCGCCCGCGGCGCCCGCCGTGAGCGAGCCGGCTCCGAGCGCGCCTCCCGCCGCGCCGCGGGCTCCCGCCGTCGAACTCCCACTCAGCGAATGCCTCGGCTTCTACGAGCGCCGGCAGTACCAGGCGGTGGTCGCGACGGCCGAGCCGGCGCTCCAACGTGCCCTGGGGGAGGCCGCGACGGCGGCCCCCCGTGCCCAGGATGTGGCGAAGCTCTGGAGCGTTCTCGCGCTCTCGCGCCAGGCCGTGGGCGATGAGGAGGGCGCGCTCTCCGCGTTCGAGGAGGCCATCCACGCGGCCCCGGAAGAGGACCGGTCCGCGTACCAAACGCAGGCGGTGGCGCTGGCCGCGGGCGCCAGCCGCCGGCTGCTCGAGCGGGCGGAGCAGATCGCGGAACCGGAGGAGCGCATCCGCGGGCTCCGGCAGGCCATGGTCTGGCTCCGCCAGGGCCTGGCGGCGGCGCCCGGGGACACCGAGCTCCAGTCCGGGCAGGAACGGGCGCGCCGCGGGCTGTGGGCCTCCTACAACCAGACCGCCGCCGCGCTCGTCCAGCGCCAGGAGTTTCACCGGGCGCGCCGCCTCATCCGGGAGGCGCTGGCCGACGAGGATTTCCCGGCGGACCGCCGGGACCAGTTCGCGGAGCTTCTGTCGGCCACCTTCACCGGCGAGATCGGGCAGCTCACCGCCAGCGCCATCCGGACGCTCGAAGACGAGCGCGAGCGCGAAGCCGTGTCGTTCCTGCAGCGGGCCGAGGGAATCCTGAGCACGATGCCGCCGGACGCCATGCCGGCGAAGCGCCGGGAGGACGCGAACCGGCGGCTCTGGTGGGGTTACACGAAGCTGGGCATGCGGCGGGTGGAGGCGGGCGAGTACGAGGAGGCGCTGGAACCGCTCTTCCACGCCCTCAAGATCGGGGACATCGGTCCGGAGCGACAGCAGGAAACGCGGGAAGCGCTGGTCCGCGCCCTCGAGGGCGTGACCGACGCGCGGGGGGCCACGATCGCCCGGCTGGCGAAAGACGGCAATCGCAACGCGGCGGTCGCCGAGGCGGAGCGCCTCAAGACCCTGATGCGGGAGAGCCTCGAGCGAGGCCTGAGCCAGCAGGAGCTCTCCCTTGCACTGACGAAGGCGAAGCGAGTGATGGAGGCGTTGGAGCGCGGCGACGGCTAGGAGACCCTCAGGGCTCGAGGCTCCGGCGGCGGATCTCGTCGAAGATCGCCTCCGGGATCGAGAGGAAGGTCCTGACGACGACCGGATCGAAGTGCGTGCCCGCGCACCGCTCGATCTCCCGGCAGGCTGCCTCGTAGGACATCGCCTTCGAGTATGGCCGGTCGAAGGTCATCGCGTCCAGGGCGTCGGCCACCGCGAAGATCCTCGCCCCCAGCGGGATGGCGTCGCCGCGAAGCCCCAGGGGGTACCCGGACCCGTCCCATCTCTCGTGATGGTGATAGACGATCGGGACGGCGCCCCGCAGGAACGGGATGCGCTCGATGAGCCGCCGGCCCACCTCGGGGTGGGTGCGCATGACGATCCACTCCTCCGGGGTGAGGGGACCCGGCTTCAGCAGGATGGCGTCCGGGATGCCGATCTTGCCGATGTCGTGCAACAGGACTCCGTGCTCGATGTCCTTGATCTCGTCCTCCGAAAGGCCGTGGGCGCGCGCCATGGTGAGCGCGTAGCCGTGCACGCGGCGAGAGTGGGCCTCGGTGCCCACGTCCCGGGTGTCGAGGGCCGAGCCCAGCGCTTCCAGCGTCGCCCGGTACGTATCCTGAAGCTCCCGGAGCGTCAGGGCGAGGTGCCGGGTTGCTTCCTCCACGCGGCGCTCCAGCAAGGCCTGGTACTCCCGCCGCTCGATGAGGAGCTCGCGGCGCTCCATGGCGCGCTCGGCCGCGATGAGCAGCTCGTCCACGTTGACCGGTTTGATGATGAAGTCGTACGCGCCTACCTTGAGGCTCTCGATGGCCGTCTTGACGTCCCCGACGCCCGTCAGCACGATGACCGCGGCGTCGGCGTCGAACTTCAGGGCCGACTTCAGGAACTCGAGCCCGTCCATGACCGGCATCTTCACGTCCGTCACGGTCAGCGGCGGCCGCGTGGCGCGGAAGATTTCGAGGCCCTCGCGCCCGTCATTGGCGAGCTCACACTTGTAGCCGTGGGAAAGGAAGATCTCGTGCAGCACCTCGCGGACCTGGCGATCATCGTCCACGATCAGCACGTGCTTCCCGTTGTTCGCCATGGTCAGTACACCCTTTCGCGGGATTGGGGCGCCTTCGGGTCGGCCTGGGCTTCGTAGCCTTCCACGCGGTTCTTGCCGGCGCGCTTGGCGGCGTAGAGAGCCTCGTCGGCGGCTCGGATCAGCTCGTCGGTGGCGGGCGCCACGTCCTCGGGCAGGCTGGCCACGCCGAAGCTGGACGTGACGCGCCGGCCGTGGGCGAAGGGGTGGGTGGACAGGACCTGCCGGATGCGGTCCGCGTACAGGCGGGCACCGGCCTTCGACGTCTCCACCAGGAGAACCGCGAATTCGTCGCCGCCGTACCGGCAGATGACGTTGATGCCCCGGGAGTGCTTGAGCAGGATCTGGGCGACCTCGCGCAGCGTCTCGTCCCCGGCCCCGTGCCCGAGCTCGTCGTTGATGACCTTGTAGTCGTCGAGGTCGAGCAGGACCACCGATACCGGGTGGTTGAAGCGCCGGCAGCGGCTGACCTCCTCTTCCAGGCGGACCGAGAAGAACCGCCGGTTGTACAGGCCGGTCACCTCGTCCTTGAAGGTGAACTCTTTCAGCCGGGAGTTGGTGACCTCCAGTTCCTTGTACGCGCTGTCGAGCCGGGCGGCGAAGGCGTTGATCTCGGCGGATTGGGCTTCGATGGTGGTGAGCATCCGGGAAAAGGAGCTCATCAGGAGGCCGATTTCGTCTCGGCGGCCCTCCGTCCCCTCGAAGTGCTTCGACGCGGCGATGAACTCAGCCGTCCGCGCCACCGCGCGGGCGACGTCCCAGATGACGTAGCCCCCGGCCGCCATCAGGAGGCCAACGAAGACGATCAGCACCCGGAGGCCGAGGATGAGCCCGCGGTGGCCGACCGGGTCCAGCAGCGGTACGACCTGCGCGTACAGGACGTAGGTGAGGAGAAGGAGCGGGATGCCGGAGCAGAACGCCAGGGACAGCAGGATCTTGCGGCGGATGCGCTGCCCCGTGATCAGGACGTCTGCCCTTCCTCCGCCCGCGGATCCTTCCGCCATGGCGCTAGGCTCCGACAATGAGATCGATGACCTTGCGGAACTTCTGGATGTCCAGCGGCTTCTGCAGGACCGTGAAGGGGCCGATCTCCAGCACCTTCAGCATGAGGTCGCTCTCCGTGTGCCCGGTCACGATGACCACCGGCAGCTCAGGGCGCGCCGCGTGGATCCGGCGATAGGCCTCGACCCCGTCCATTTCCGGCATCAGAAGGTCGAGGACGACCAGGTCCACGGGGGCCCCCGTGGCCAACTGGACGGCCTCCACGCCGTTCTTGGCCTGGAGCAGTCGCCGCGCGGGGCCCTCGAGCGCCTCGGCGAGGACCTGTCGGACATCGTCATCGTCGTCCGCCACGAGGATCGTCGTCGTGCGCATCTCGGAGCGCTTGCGGAGCCATTCGTCGATGACCGGTCGCTGGAAGCGCCACTGGCGGCCGACCTTGTGTCCGGGGATTTCTCGCCGCTCGGCCAGGCGGTACACGGTGGAGACCGGGAGCTTCAGATAGGCGGCGACCTCGCCGATGGTGAAGATGTCCGAAGCGGGCTCGGGGCTCATTATTCGTCGCTTTGGCGTTCTTGAATGAATTAGGAGGTATTGGTGATTGTTTTCCATAGTTCGAATCCTGTCAAGGGGGAATTTCCCAGGGGGGTTCCTTGACGGATTTGACGGCGGTGGAGTAGTGTGAATAGGGGTTCAGACAAGCCAAAGTGGCCAATATTCACGCGAAGATCGACTGCATTGGCCTGTTCTGTCCGATGCCTATCGTGAAGATCCGTGAGGCCATCAAAGCGCTCGCCGTTGGAGAAGTGATCGAGATGCTGGCCGATGACCCCGCCTCCGAGGCGGACATGAAGAGCTGGACCAAGCGAACAGGCCACGAGCTGCTGGAGACCTCCAGGAATGCCGCGGTTTACCGCTTTCTCGTCAGGAAGACCCGATAGCGGGCGGGTCTATCTCGACTACGGGGGCCTGGCTCCGGTGGACCCCCGGGTGGTCGCGGTGATGCGCCCGTTCCTCGAGGGCGGGGTGGGCAATCCCTCATCGCTCCACTCCCTGGGAAGCGCGGCTCGCGAGTCGCTGGAGGCGGCCCGCGTGAAGGTCGCGCGGCTGATCGGCGGGCCGGCGGCGGGGCTCCTCTTCACCTCCGGCGCCACGGAAGCCAACAACCTGGCGATCAAAGGTGTGGCGCTCCGCGCCGCCGAGCGGGGGCGGCACATCATTACCTCCTCCATCGAGCACATGTCCGTCATCAACCCGTGCCGCGATCTCGAAAAGGGCGGCGCGGCGGTGACGTACCTGCCGGTGGATTCCGAGGGGCGGGTGGATCCGGACGCGCTGCCCGGCGCGATCCGCCGTGACACAGTCCTGATATCGATCATGGCGGCCAACGGCGAGATCGGCACCACCCAGGAGCTGGCGCAGCTGGGCCGCACCGCCCGGGAGCACGGCATCCCGTTTCACGTGGATGGGGTCGGCGCCCTGGGGCGTCTGGCGTTCACGGTGGACGAGGCCGGAGTCGATCTGCTGACCCTGTCTTCCAACGACCTCTACGGGCCCCCGGGGACCGGCGCGCTTTGGGTTCGGCCCGGCGTCAAGCTCCTCCCTCAAGTCCTGGGCGGCGGGCAGGAAGCCGGCCTCCGCTCCGGAACCGAGAACCTGCCGGCCATCGTGGGCATGGGAGTGGCCGCCGAGCTGGTGCGCGCCGAGTGGCGGGAGGAGACGGCGAGGCTCTGCCGGCTCCGCGACCGGCTCCTGGCGGGGCTCCTCGCCGCTGTTCCCGACTGCAGGCTCACCGGTTCGCGGACTCGCCGCCTTCCTCATCACCTGAGCGTGTGCCTCCGCGCGGTCAAGGCCGACGGCGTGCTGATGGATCTGGATCTGCACGGCGTGGCTGCCGCCTCCGGCTCGGCCTGCGCGTCGAAGACCCTCGAGCCTTCCCACGTGCTCCGGGCCATCGGCGCCGACCCGGAGGAGCAGGAAGGCTCGCTCTGCTTCACCCTGGGCCGCTGGACCACGGCCGCCGATATCGAGGCCGTCGTGGAGCTGCTGCCGCCGATCGTGAGCCGGCTGCGGGCCTTTTCCCCCAAGGCGCTCGGCCCGGCCGCCTCCTGATGCGGCTCTTTCTCTTCGATGTGGATGGCACCCTGGTGTCCGCGCGGGGCGCCGGCCGCCGCGCCATCGGCCGGGCGCTCGAGGCGGTGTACGGCGCCACCGGCCCCATCGCCACCTACGACTTCAGAGGCAAGACCGACCCGCAGATCATCTTCGACCTGATGGGGACGGCCGGGGTGCCGGCGTCCCTTGTCGAGGAACGCCTCGCGAGCTTCTATGATCGTTATCTCCAGGACCTGAGCGACGAGATCCGGCGAGGAGGCGGGGTCGCGTTGATGCCGGGAGTGGCCGAGCTGGTGAGGCGCCTGGGCGCGCGGGCCGACGCGGTTCTCGGGCTGCTCACCGGCAACATCGAAGCCGGCGCGAAGATCAAGCTCGAGCCCACCGGCCTCCTCCCCCACTTCCGGGTCGGCGCGTACGGGTCGGACGCGGCCGATCGCGCCCGGCTGCCTGCCGTCGCCGCGCTGCGGGCCGAGACTCTCGCCCGACGCACGATCAGCCCGGAGCGGGTCGTGATCATCGGCGACACGCCGCTGGACATCGCCTGCGCCCGCGCCTTCGGCGCGCGCGCGGTCTCGGTGGCCACCGGCGGGCACCCCGTGGAGGAGCTGGCCGCCCACGCGCCCGACTTGCTGTTCGCGGACTTCGGCGACGTCGGCGCGGTGCTCGCGGCGCTCCTCGACGGCCAGCCCGGCCAATGAGGCTGCTCCCGCTCTGGCTCCACGTGCTGTCCGCCGCCGTGTGGCTCGGCGGGCTGCTCTTCCAGAGCCACATCCTGCTCCCGCTGCTGGCGCGGGGCGGCCCGGCGGAACCCATCGCCCAGGCCGTTCGTCGCTCCCGGCGCGTGGCCTGGACGGCGCTGGTGCTCCTGATCCTGACGGGACTCCACAACCTGACCCGCCTGCCGCCGGTGATCTCGATGATCGAGAGCGGGGTCCTGAAGCTTCTGGCCCTGAAACTCTTCCTCGTGGTGATCCTCCTCATGCTGTCGGCGCACCGGGATTTCGGCGTTGCGGCACGCCTGATCCGCGCTGTGGCGGCGGGCCGCGACGCGACCCCGGCGCTCAGGATGCTGGTCAGGCTCGACCGGGTTGCGCTCCTGCTCGGGTTGGGCCTCGTATATCTCGGGCTGGCGGTGAGCCGCGGAGGGATCTAGTGATGGGGGGACGTCTGGACGGGCGGATTGTCCTCATCACCGGGGCGGCGGGCGGCATCGGCGCCGCCTGCGCCCGGCGGCTGGCGGCCGAGGGCGCGCGCCTGGTGCTCGCCGACCTCGATGGGCCCGCCGTCGAGCGCCTCGCCGGCGAGCTCGGGCAGGTCGCGGTCCAGTGCGACGTGACGGTGCGGGCGGACATCGACCGCATGGTGGATACGGCGTACCGGCGCTGGGGGCGGCTGGACGTCCTCTTCAACAATGCCGGCGTGATTCAGGGCAAGCCGCTCCTCGACCTGACGGAGGAGGACTGGGACCGCCTGATGAGCGTCAACCTGCGTGCCGTGTTCTTCGTGCTCCAGGCCGCGGCGCGCCGCATGCTCCGCCAGGACCCGATCCCGGGGTCGGAGCTCAGAGGCAAGCTGATCCAGACGGCCTCCATCGCCGCCTACCGGGGCGGGCTGCCGCTGACGGCTCATTACGCGGCCTCGAAGGCCGGCGTCGTGAGCATCACGCGGACGGCCGCTCAGGCGCTGGCCCCGAGCAAGATCACGTCGAACTGCATCTGCCCCGGCGTGGTGGATACGCCCATGTGGGCGAAGCTCGATGCGGACTGGACAGCGCTCGAGGGCTGGGAGCGGGGGGAAGCCTGGAAGCGCCGAACGGCCGGCATTCCGCTCGGCCGCCCCGAGCGGCCAGAAGACGTCGCGGGGCTCGTGGCCTTCCTGGCGTCGGCGGATTCGGACTACCTGACGGGCCAGGCGATCAACATTGACGGCGGCCTCGTGATGGGGAGTTAGTGGGCAGGCACCGAAGTCAAGCCAGGGGCGGGACGCCGAGGGACTGAGCGATCTCGTTCACCTGCTTGACGAGCGCCGGCGCCAGCGGGATTCCCTCCACGAGCCGCCGCCGCTCGCACTCGGCTTCGGGCTCGCCGGCCGTGTAGATCCGCTCCTGGCCCTCCGCCTTCGGAGAGTTCTTGAGCGCCCGCAGCATGTCGTCCATATCCGCCTTGAACTCCTCCACGGGGCGGAAGCGCGCCGGGTCGATGGCGGCAAAGCAGTGACCCACGTTGTGGAGCTTGTCCTTCTGCATGTCGCTCCGGAAAAACAGGTTGCCGTACACGGCGCCGCTCAGCACGCCGGAGAGAATGTCCACCATCACCCCGAGGCCGTACCCCTTGTGGCCGCCCAGGTCCCGGCTCCCGCCCAGGGGAGAAAGCAATCGGTGGGTCAGCGCCACTTGCGGGTCGGAGGTGGGCTTCCCGGTGGGATCCATCGCCCAGCCTTCGGGGATCGGCTTCCCCCACCGCGCGGCGATCCTGAGCTTGCCGATGGCGACGGTGGTGGTGGCCATGTCCAGCACGAACGGGGGCTCGAGGCCGGCGGGCGCCGCGATGCTGATGGGATTGGTGCTGAGCATCGGCGTCCTGCCGAAGGTGGGAACCATGGCGATGTAGGGAGAGTTCGTGGTGGTCAGGCCGATCATGTCTTGGGCCAGCGCCTTCATGGAGTAGTTGGCGGCGGCGCCGTAGTGGTTCGAATTCCTGACCGCCACAATCCCCACCCCGTAGGTCCGGGCCTTGGCGATGGCCATCTCCATGGCCAGCGTGGACGCGTAGTAGCCGAGCCCTTTCTGGCCGTCGAGCAGGGCGGTGGCCAGGTCGTCCCGCATGGTCTTGGGCTCGGCTGCCAGATCGAGGAAGCCGCCGCGCGTCCACTCGACGTAGCGGGGGAGCATGCCGATGCCGTGGGAGTCTACGCCGCGGAGGTCGGTGCCGACCATGAGCCGCGCCGTGGGCTCGACGATATGCGGCGGCATCCCGAGGGCGCCGAGGATCTGGCTGATGAACTCCCGGAGGCGGGTGTGGCTCACGAGGACGGGCGCTTCTTGCATGTCGAACGCTCCTGCTAGAGCCCGGTGATCTTGATCCCCGAGTTCTTGATCTTGTACCGGCGGTTGATGGTGGCGAGCAGGGCCGCGATCCCCTCGATGGGCCCCGCGTTGGTGAGCGGCCCGATGTCGAGAACCCTGAGCCCCATGCTCTTGCCGAGGTCGGCGACGGTCGCCTTCGCCGCGGCGTCGTCGCCGCAGATCAAGAGGTCGCAGTCGATGGAATGCTCGGAGGCCAGCTCGTGGGCGGCGATGTGGTGGAACGCGGCCACCACGTTCGCCTCGGGGCCCAGGTGCGCCTGGGCCTCCTCTGCCGCCGAGCCGGCCGGTGGCGGCGTGTGGAGGCGAGGGCCGCCGAAGGTGAGGGGGACGACCGTGCTCACCACGGTTTTCCCCCGGCACGCCTCCTTCACGTCCGGAAGCGTCGCGGCCAGACCGGCGGCTGGCAGGGCGAGCACGACCACCGCACCGGCCGCGGCGGCCTCCCGGTTGGCCATGCCGACGATCGTCGCGCCTTTGGCTCGCTCGCTCAGTTCGGCGGCCTTGGCTTTCGCGCGCTCTGCCTGGCGGGAGCCGATGATGACCTCGTGCCCGGCCAGCGCCCACCGGAGCGCGAGCCCCGCGCCCTCGGGTCCGGTTCCCCCCAGAATCGCGATTTTCATTTAGCGGTACGCGTCAGGAGCCTTCTTCAGGGTCTGCCAGAACACGGGGTCGTGGCTGGGAAAGATCCGGCCGCGCGTCAGCCGGGCGAGGGTCTTGAGCCGCTTGAGAGAGTGAAGCGCCAGGGTCGGGTTCCAGACCACGCCGGGGACGCGCTCTTTGTCGATGTGCTCTTGCCAGTACGCGCAGTCGCCCGCCAGGATCACCGGTCCGGCCCCGGGCAGCTCCACCAGGAGCGACTGGTGCCCCGGGGTGTGGCCGTCGGTGCGGAGGACGGTCACGCCGGGGACGAGCTCGGTATCCCCGTCCAGCAGCCGCCACCGGTAGCCCGGCAGGTCGAAGTTCTTCTGGTAGTAGAAGGAGGCGAAAAAGGACGCCGGGTGGTGGGCATAGGCGTACTCGTCCTGCTGGACGATCAGCTCCGACTTGGGGAAGAGCGAGGCGCCCCCCGCGTGGTCGAAGTGCAGGTGCGAGAGGACCACCGCGTCCACGCTCCCGGGCTCGAGGCCGATCGAGTCCAGCCGGTGGACCAGGAGGTCGTCGTCCGAGAAGCGGGCGAGGGGATCGGTGCGCAAGAGGCCCGGCACCGCCCGGGGTGCCAGGCCGGTGTCGAAGAGAATCGTCCCGTCGGAGGTCTTGACCAGGTAGCACGTGACAACGATCTGAGTCTTTTCCCCCGACCGCTCGTCGTAGAAGAGCCCGCTCCGCTCGAAGCCGAAGAAGCCGTTCTGGAGGGCGTAGAGGGCCTGGACCGCCATGCGGCGGATTATGGCACAGCCTTCGGAAAAGTTGCAACGCGCCCCCCCTTTCGCTCATAGTGGCCCTGTGCAACGGGAACTTTCGCCGTCCCGCGCTGTCCAACCGGGCGACAGAGCTCCTGACGGTCCGTCCCTGGTCGAAGCGCTGAGGCGCGGGGAGCCGGAGGCCTTCGAGCGGCTCGTGCTGACCTACCAGCACCGGATCTTCAGCATCGCCTTGCGGATGCTCGGCGACCGGGGAGACGCCGAGGAGGTAGCCCAGGAGGTGTTCCTGCGCGTTCACCGCTCGATCGGGCGCTTCCGGGGCGAGGCGAAGCTCTCCACCTGGCTCTACGCGATCACCTCCCGCCTCTGCCTGAACCGGATGAGGGCGCCTGGCCGTGGCCGGCGCGCCGGCGAGCAGGCGCTGGGGCGGGTCGCCAACGGTCACCCCAACCCGGGGGCGACGCTGGAGGCGGGGGAGATCCAGGCGGCGCTCCACCGGGCGATCGCGGAGCTGGACGAGGAAAGGCGGATTGTGGTGGTGCTGAGGGATCTCCACGGGCTGGCCTACGAAGAGATTGCTGCGGCCCTGGAGCTTCCCCTGAACACGGTGCGGTCGCGCCTCCACCGCGCGCGGATGGAGCTGAAGGAGCGATTGGAGCGATTCTGGTCATGAACTGTCGCGAAGCCCGCGAGCTCTTCTCTACGAAGGCGGACGATCTTCTCACCGCGGAGCAGCGCGCGGCCCTGGACGGGCACCTCCAGGGCTGCGCCGACTGCCGGCACGAGTGGGAGCGCTTTCGTCAGACCGTCAGCCTGCTCCACTCCGTCGGGGAGGCCCGGGCTCCTGCGGGTTTCGCGAGGCGGGTAATGGAAGCGTCGAGACGGGAACCGTGGCATCGCCGCCTCCTCCGGGGTGTGTTCCTGCCGCTCCACGTGAGGCTCCCCCTGGAGGTCGCTGCCCTCGTTCTGGTTTCGACGCTGGCGATCTTCCTCTACCGCCAGACGCCAGAACTCCAGCGGGCGGTCGAGGCGCCGCAATCGGGCGTGGTGGCGTCGGCGCCGGACGCTCCCGCCAAGTCTGCCGAGGCTGAGCAGGTCCAGGGCTACGGGCAGACCGCAGCCGCACCGCCGGCGGCGCCGGCTCCCGCGGAGGAGCGTCAGGGCGTTCTCCAGGGGGCCAAGGAGCGCGACGAGTTCGCGAGGAAGCAGGAGGCCGCACCGGCGCCGGCCGAGCCGCCAGCCGTCGGCGGCCGTCTGGACGCTGCCCGCGAGGTCCAGGCTCCTCGTGGTCAAGACGTACAGGCCCCGCGCGCGAAGGACGTTCAGAAGTCCGTTGCCGGCAAGCCCGAGCTGAAGGCAGCGGCCCGTGCTCAGGGCCCCTTCCACCTGATGGGGCTGCTGCGGCCGAAGAGCCCGGCGACCCTGGACACCCAGCTCAACGATCTCGTCAAGCAGGCGGGAGGCATCCTGGTCCGCGACGCCGACCGGGTGGGGCCGGGAAGCATAGTCGAGGTGGTCATCCCGCGGGACGCCTACCCGCGGCTCGAGGAAGGCCTCCGCCAGATCGGCGACTTCACCATCGAGACCCGCGCCAAGACCTTCCCCGACCAAGTCCGCATCGGCTTGCGTATCTCCCCGTAAGGGATTGTCGCTCCGCCCCCTCACCCGCCCCCTCACCCTTCCCTCTCCCCCTGAGGGGGCGAGGGTTCGAGAGCCTCAGGAACTTTCGCTCCTCTGCCCTGTCTAACCGGGCAGACCGATCCATTTCACAAGGAGGAGCGAACGATGCGAAGCCTGTTGATCTTCCTCACTTTGATCGTGAGTCTTGCCGTCGGCGGGGCGGCCTGGTCGCGGCCCGACCCCGGCGGCCAGGCCGTCACCGCCCAGGACCAGCGCGATCTGGCCCTGACGATCTACAACGGCAACCTGGGCCTCGTGAAGGACATCCGCGAGGTCCGCCTGGGCAGCGGCAGCGGCCGCGTCCAGTTCATGGATGTTGCCGCGCTGATCGACCCGACCAGCGTCCACCTCAAGTCGCTGACCGATCCCAAGGGACTGAAGATCCTCGAGCAGAACTACGAGTACGACCTCCTCTCGAGCCAGAAGCTCATGGAGAAGTACGTGGGGCGGAAGGTGCGCCTCTACCAGGGGAACGGCTCCTATCTGGAGGCGACGCTCCTCAGCACCAACGGCCCCGTCTACGACATCAACGGCCAGATCTACATGGGCCATCACGGAAACATCGTCCTTCCCTCGCTCCCTGAGAATCTGGTGTCCAAGCCGACGCTCGTCTGGCTGCTGCGGAATCAGACGACGGCACCCCAGAGGATCGAGGCGTCGTATCTGACCAGCGGGATGACCTGGAAGGCCGACTACGTGATGGTGCTGAACGCCGCGGATGACCGGGCTGATCTCTCGGGGTGGGTGACGCTCGACAACAAGAGCGGCGCCACCTACAAGGACGCCGCGCTGAAGCTCGTGGCCGGGGACGTCCACCGAGCGGCCGACCGTGACCGACTCGGGCGCGTGCTGGAGGGGGCCGCCAAGGCGCAAGACGTGCCGGCGTCCCGGGCCTTCGCCTCCGAGGGGTTCTTCGAGTACCACCTCTACACTCTGGACGGGCGCACCACGGTCAAGGACAACCAGACCAAGCAGCTCTCGCTCATGGCGGCCGACGGCGTGCCCGTTGCCAAGCAGCTCATCTACTATGGGGCCCGGGACTACTACCGGACCTCCTACGGCCAGCCGATCTCGAACCAGAAGGTGAGCGTGTTCCTGGAGATCGCCAACAGCCAGGCCAATAACCTGGGCCTGCCCCTCCCGAAGGGGAAGGTGCGCGTCTACAAGGCGGACAAGTCCGGGAGCCAGCAGTTCATCGGCGAGGACTGGATCGACCACACCCCCAAGGACGAGCGCGTGAAGATCAAGATGGGGGAGGCCTTCGACGTGGTTGGCGAGCGAATCCAGAAGGACTGGAAGAAGATCGGTTGGGGGCTCTATGAGGTCGAGTGGGAGATTTCGCTCAGGAACCACAAGAAGGAAGATGTCACGGTGACCGTCTTCGAGCCGATGCCTGGGGACTGGGAGGTGCTGCGCGAAACCCACCGGCACGAGAAAGTGGAGGCCCACACCCTCCGCTACCAGATCCCCGTGCCCAAGGAAGGCGCGACGAAGCTCACGTACCGTGTCCGCGTCCGCTTCTAGCGAATGCGGCCCCCTCACCTTAATCCTCTCCCCCACTGGGGGAGAGGGGACTTTCGAACCCTCGCCCCCTCAGGGGGAGAGGGCAGGGTGAGGGGGTTCTAGGGGCCGGAGTACTCGACGATCGAGTAGAAGGCGTTCTTGCCGGCGTGGTTGAAGTTGAGGTGGGGCGTGAGGATGTTCATGACGGTGGTCTTGCAGACCTCCGCCCATTTCCAGATGAAGCCATTGGCGAGCTGGATCTTGACGTCCTGCTCCTTGCCATCGATGGGGCCCAGGAAGGGCGCGAGCGACGCCTCGAGGACGCCCGGCACCCTGAACCAGCTCTTGCGCCCGTCGATCTTCTTCTCAATCTTCGCGAACTGGGGGTCGAGGACGTACTTGAACGTGGAGGCGAAGAGGGCGAACGGCCCGCTGCCCTTGGCCTGCCCACTCCAGATCGCGAGGATCGCCTCGCGCTGCTTCGGGTTCGCCCGCTCGTCGATGTAGAGCTGCACCGTGCCGTTCCCCTCGTGGATCGCCTTCGGCCAGTACGCTGCGTTGATCACGTCCAAACCGTCGAGAGGCACGTCCGCGTAGTGGCCCTTGCGGATCGAGTTCAGGACGAGGGCCTGGCAGGAGCCGTAGGTGGGGAACCCGTTGAAGTTGCATGGGCAGCCGTGATCGCAGTTGCAGCTCTCGACATAATCGGCGGTGAAGGACCAAGTCGGCGTCGTCATGAACGTCTCCCGAAGGGTGTGGTGTGAGCCCTTATCTTAGCACAACTGCCCTAATCGCTTGACTCAAATGGATTACCGGGGTAGGTTTCGGGGGGGTGAAGGACGGCTTGGATTGTGCTCAGTGTCGCTTCCAGAACGAAGCCGACGCGGCCTTCTGCACCCGGTGCGGGGCCCGCCTCGAGTCGCCCTGTCCGAATTGCCAGGCGCCCAACGCGCCCGACGCCCGCTTCTGCAAGCGTTGCGGCCAGGCGCTCGGTGGTCCACCGGCCTCGTCTCAGGGAGCATCCGCCGGCTTTGCCTCTCCCCAGGCCTACACCCCCAGGCATCTCGCCGAGAAGATCCTGACCTCGAAGAGCGCGCTCGAAGGCGAGCGCAAGCAGGTGACCGTTCTCTTCGCCGATGTCTCCGGATTCACGTCGCTTTCAGAGCGGCTGGACCCTGAAGATGTCCACGGACTCATGACCCAGGCGTTCGAGTTGATGCTGGCCGAAGTCCACCGCTACGAGGGGACGGTAAACCAGTTCCTGGGCGACGGGATCATGGCCCTGTTCGGCGCCCCCATCGCCCACGAAGACCACGCGCAGCGAGCGGTGCATGCAGCCCTCGGGATTCGGAAGGCCCTGGAGGGGCACCGGGAGGAGATCCAGCGGATTCGGGGAATCAGTTTTCGCGTTCGTCAAGGCCTGAACACCGGTCTCGTGGTCGTCGGGAGTATCGGAAGCGATCTCAGGATGGACTACACTGCGGTGGGTGACACGACGAACGTGGCGGCGCGGCTTCAGCAGACTACCGAGCCCGGGCGCATCGTGATCTCGGAGGCGACGTACCGGCTGGCGGCGGGCTATTTCTACACCCGGCTCCTCGGGGAGTTGTCCCTCAAGGGGAAGGCCGAGCCGGTCAAGGCGTGGGAGGTGATCTCGGCGCGGGAAGCGCGAACCCGCCTGGAGGTGGAGGCTGAGCGGGGGTTGAGTCCCTTCGTGGGACGGGAACGGGAGCTCCAGCTCCTCCTCGAATGTTTTGAGAAGGTGAAGGCGGGCCATGGTCAGGTTGTCTTCCTCGTCGGCGAGCCCGGGATCGGCAAGTCCCGTCTCCTTTATGAGCTTCGAAGGCGGCTCGGCGAGGAGGCGACCTGGGTCGAAGGGCGGTGCATGTCCCTCGGCCGTGACATGGGCTTCCATCCGCTGATCGATCTCCTGAAGCGGAACTTTAGGATCGAGGAGAGCGATCCCGAAGCGACCATCGCAAAGAAGGTCGATCGCGGTGTCCTGCTTCTGGGCGAGGACCTGCGACCGACCCTCCCCTACCTGCGCTACCTGCTGTCCGTGGATCCCGGCGATCGGGCCGTTGCCGCCATGGATCCGCGAGCGCGCCGGGGCGAGATTTTCGACGCCGTGCGGAAGCTCACGATTCGCGGCTCCCAGGTTCGCCCGCATGTCGTCGTCCTCGAGGACGTTCACTGGATGGACAAGGCCACGGAGGAGTACCTGCGCTTCTTCGCCGATAGCGTCCCCACGAGCCGGCTCCTCCTCATCCTGACGTACCGCACGGGCTACGCCCATCCGCTCGGCGAGCGGACCTACCACACCCGCATCGCTCTGGACGTCTTGCCCACGGACGCCAGCGTTGAGATGGTGCGGGGGGCGCTCGGCACCCAGAGCCTCCCGGAGGATCTCCGGGCCCTCATCCTGAGGAAGGCGGAAGGCCATCCCTTTTTCATCGAGGAGGTCGTGAAGTCGCTTCGCGAAGTGGGCGCTATCCGGCAACAGGGGGACGGCTACGTCCTCGCCAAGCGACTTGAGGAGGTGGTCGTCCCGGACACTATCCAGGATGTGATTATGGCGCGCATCGACCGGCTGGAGGAGGCTCCCAAGCGGACGCTCCAGCTCGCGTCGGTCATTGGCCGGGAGTTCACCCGCCGCCTCCTCGACCGCATCGCCGAGATCCGCGAGCGCACCGAGGAGTGTGTCCAGGTCTTGAAGGCGATCGAGCTGATCCTCGAGAAAAGCCTGTTCCCCGAACTCGCCTATATGTTCAAGCACGCCCTCACTCACGAGGTGGCCTACGGCTCGCTCCTGGTCCATCGGCGAAAGGACCTGCACCGCCTCATCGGTCTCGCCGTCGAGGAGCTCTACGCTGACCGTCTGGCCGAACATTATGAGATCCTCGCGCAGCACTTCTCGAAGGCGGAGGAGTGGCCGAAGGCCCTCGAGTACCTCCTCAAGGGGGCGGCCAAGGCGGCCAAGGCTTTCGCCATCCGCGAGTCGCTGGCCCTGTACGACCAGGCCCTGGAGGTGGCGGCCCGGCTTGGCGACCACGTGCCCGTGACGACGGTGATGGCAATCCGCCAGGCCAAGTCCAGCCACTACTTCGCCGTGGGCGAGTACGAGCGCTCCCGGGCGGAGGGGGAGTCCCTGATCGCCCTCGCGCGGCAGGCGGGGGATCGGCAGCGGGAGGCGGCGGCCCTCGCGTGGACCAGCCTGGCGACCATGTGGGCGCATGATTTCGACGCTGCGCTCGCCTATGCCGACCAAGCAATGGAGGTGGCCCAGACGGCCCTCGCAGGGGCATACCTCACGAAAGGGATGATTCACGGCGTCACTGCCAGGCACGATGAGGCGCGTGAAGAGTTGGGTCACGCTCTCTCTATCAGCCGGTCGACGGGCGACCACGCGCGCGAATCGCTGACTCTGTTTTTCTTGGGGTTCCTGCGAAACTGGCGGGGAGACTACGACGAGGCGGCGGCGCTCATGGGCCGGGGGGTGCAGGTCGCACGCGAGCACAAGCTGCTGATCCCTCTGCTCCAGAACCTCTGGGCACAGGGGGTCGCCCTGACCGGCAAGGGGAACTACGACGGGGCTCTGGCGCTGCTGGAAGAGGGATTACCTCTTGCCCTCAAGCTGGACCACATCTCGTTCATTCCGCGGTACCTCAACACCCTGGGTTGGCTCCACGGCGAGTGCGAGGACCTGGAGCGCGCGCTCGACCTCAGCGCGCGCGCAGCTGAGATGGCGCGGACCTGGCACCATGCCGTCGGCGTCGAGCAGACGGCGTACTCTGAGATCAACCGGGGCAATGGCCTCATGGCCAGGGGCGACCTGGCCGCGGCGCGCGAGCTCTTTGATGAGATCCACGCCATCGCGAGGGATCCGCGGAGCCATCCCTGGATGAGGTGGCGCTACACGATCCAGGTGTGCGGGAGTTTCGGGGAATGGTGGCTGGCGCGCGGGGACCCGGACAAGGCCGGGCAGTTCGCCGACGAGTCTCTGGAGCTCGCCACGCGGACCGATTCGCGCAAGTACGTCGTGCGGGGGCTGCGGCTCAAGGGGGAGATCGCGGTCGTTCGCCGCCAATGGGACGAGGCCGAGCGTGCCCTCGGCGAAGCTTTGAGCGTCGCCCAGGCCATCGGGAACCCCCGCCAGCTCTGGAAGACCCACGCCGCCCTGGGGCGGCTCCACGCTGAGCGCAAGCAGGGGGAGCTGGCACGCCAGTCCTATCGGGCCGCGCGGGACGTCATCGACTCCGTGAAGGCGACCCTGCGCGATCCGCGGCTCCGCGCTGGCCTCGATCAATCCCCGTTAATCCACCAGATCTACGACCTGAGCGGCTCCTAGGCTATACTGAGGGCGCCCGGATTCCCCGGCCGGAGGAGCCTCATGGACTTCGCGTTCACCGAGCAGCAGGAAATGATCCGGAAAGAGGTCTCCGCTCTCGCGCGGACCTTCTCCCTCGACTACTGGCTCGAGAAGGACCGGAAGGCCGAGTACCCGGTGGAGTTCATCGAGGCGTTCAGGAAGAACGGCTGGCTGGGCATCGTCATTCCCGAGGAGTACGGCGGCTCGGGGCTCGGAGTCACGGAGGCGTCCGTCCTCCTCCATGAGATCTGCGCGGCGGGGGCCGGCACGAGCGGTGCCTCGCCCATCCACTTCTATGTCTTCCCGTCGATGCCGCTGATCAAGCACGGGAGCGAGGCCCTCAAGCGCCGGTTCCTGCCCAGGATCGCCGCGGGCGAGATCATCATGTCCTTCGGCGTCACGGAGCCCAACGCCGGCACCGATACCTCGCGGATCCAGACCCGCGCCGAGAAGAAGGGGGACCGCTGGGTCATCAACGGGCGCAAGGTGTGGACCACCAACGCCCAGCACGCGACGCGCATCCTGCTCCTCGCGCGCACGACGTCGCGCGAGGAGGTGGCGGCCAAGCCCTTCAAAGGGATGACGCTCTTCTTCGCCGACTTCGACCGCTCGCGGATCACTGTGCGGGAGATCGAGAAGCTCGGCCGCGCGGCGGTGGATTCCAACGAGATCTTCATCGACAACCTGGAGGTCCCGGAGGAGGACGTAGTCGGTGAGGTGGGCGAGGGCTTCTACCACCTGCTGGACTCGCTAAACCCCGAGCGGATCCTGACGGGCATCGAGGCCGTGGGGATCGGCAAAGCAGCGCTGGAGCGCGCAGTGCAATATGCGAAAGAGCGCGTGGTGTTCGACCGGCCCATCGGGAAGAACCAGGCGATCGCCCACCCCCTGGCTCAGGCCTGGGCCCGGCTGGAGACGGCCGAGCTGATGTGCTGGAAGGCGGCCTGGCTCTTCGACCACGGCCGACCCTGCGGCGCAGAGTCCAACACCGCCAAGCTGATGGCGGCGGAGGCGGGGTTCGAGGCGTGCGACGTGGCGCTCCAGACGTTCGGGGGCTACGGCTACGCCAAGGAGTTCTACGTCGAGCGGCTCTGGCGCGAGATTCGCCTCTACAAGATCGCGCCGGTCTCCCAGCAGATGGCGCTCAACTACCTATCGGAGCACGTGCTCGGCCTCCCCAAGAGCTACTAGTGTTGGACTACTGATGCGCCGTCCGCTCCTCGTCTCCCTTGGCGGCGGCCTCCTGCTCCTCGTCCTCGCCGGGCTGGCCGTCGGGTGGTACGCGCTCGGGGAGGAGCGCCGGACCGCCCGCCTCCTCTCGCGCTTTCTTTCGCGACAGATCGGCGTCCCCGTCCACGTCGAGCGGGCGCGTGCTGAGGCGGCGCGTCTGACGCTCCGGGGAGTCAGCATCCCGCCGGGGGAGCACTGGCGCGGAAGCCTGGAGATCCGGGAGCTCCGGGTGGAAGGGGGCGTCCTGCCCGTGGTCTTTCCCCGCGGCCGGGCCGTGTCGGTGGTCGCGGTCCGGACGTCGGTGACGCTCGCGAAGGAAGCCGCGCCGCTCAGCGCGCCGGCCCCCGACACACTGACGGCGATCCGGACCACGCTTCTCCGGTTCCTGGAGTGGCCGGCCGTCGTGTCGCTGGAGATGAAGGGGGGAGAGATCCGCTCGGGAGGCGAGACGCTGGCGTTCGATCTCAAAGGGGAGAAATCCGGCGACGGCAAGCTTGTCGTGCGGCTCGCCCTGCGTCGGCCCGGAGATCCGCCGGCGCTCACCATCGAAGCGCGCGGGGCCGCAGCCGGCCAGGACGCGCGGGTGGCCGTCACCGCCGATGGCGACCCGCGGCGGCTCGGACCCTTCTGGCCCTTGACGCTCCCCCTTCCGAGTCGGATTACCGCGGAGGGCGATCTGGCGCTTTCGGCGGCGCCGGAGCTCGAGGTCAGCGCCGCGCTGACCGCGACCCCCGCGGACGGGAAGAACCCGATGGCTGCCACGTTGGCCGGACGTTACCGTCCGAACGCGCGACGCGCGGATCTTTCCCTGCTGGCGCTCCGCTGGAGCCCGGTACTCACACTGGACCTGACGGGGAGCGCTGAAGAGCTGGACACGGCGCCTCGTCTAACTGTCAAGATGGGCGGGACCGTGGATGGAAGCCGCGTGACGGGCGAGGCGACGTACACCGCCGCCTCCGGCGGGCTTCGGGCGAGGCTCGATCTCCGGCCGTTCGCCGCCGGGCCGCTCCTGGAGCGGGCGGGGTACGGGCGCCTGCCGGTCGAGGTGAAGGCTGAGACCGCCGGGCTGACGCTGGAGGGGAAGGCGGAGGGCGCGGACCGGGTGCGCGTCCAAGGCGCCCTGGGGCTGGGAGGGGTCGAGATGCCGGCGTGGAGGACGGGGGCTCGCTTGGGAGCCAACGTCAGGTTCGACGGGGTCCTGTCCCGTCGTGACGGGCGGATCGCCCTGGCCGCCCTCGATCGGGGGGAGGTTTCTCTGGTCTCCCCGGCGGGAGAAATCGGCCGGCTGAGCGCACGGTCCCGAGCGGCCGGTCAGCTGGCGGTGGAGGTTGGGATCCCCGATCTCTCCCGCGTGCCGGCCTTCGAGGCGTTTCCGGTCAGGCTGAGCGGGAACGCGCGGTTGCTGGGAGCTCTCGACTGGACCGGCCCGACCCCCCGCTTCGCGGGGAGCCTGGCGGCTCACGTCGCAAAGGGCGAGATCAACGTCGGCGGGCCGATCACCCTGTCGGGCCTCCAGGCGTCTCTGCCGCTCGCGTGGGGGCCCGGCGAAGAGGCTCCCGCCGGGGCCGTCACGGCCGAGTCGCTGGCGGCGTTCGGGTTCGTGCTTCGCCGTCTCGCCTCCCCGGCACTGGTCCGCGGCAGCGTCCTGTCTTTCCCCGAGATCAGCTATGTCCACTACGGCGGGAGCGGGAAGGGAGAAGCCCGGCTCGACCTCGGCGGCGCCGCGGTGCCGCTGGGCCTCCGGATCGAGGGGGAGGGCGTGGACCTCGCGACGCTCACGACGGAGTACGGCCTCACGGTCGGACGGATCACCGGCAAGGTCCGGTACCTCCTGGTGCTCCAGCATTCCCAGGCCCGTGGCCTCATCGCGGCGGGGCACGCGGCCTCGGACCCGCCCGGGGGGGACGTCAACATCGATGCCCTCAAGAAGCTCCTCGCTTATGCCGAGTCGGACCCCACGGGGATTCTCAGGCGAACGCTGGAGAGCTTGTCCGTCTTCTCCTACGAATCGCTCAGCGGCGACATCCGCGTCGGGCCGCAGGGCGGCCGTGTGAGCCTCTCGCTCGAAGGGAAGAAGCGCTTCGGGATCTTCCCCGGTCCCGTCCGGTCCATCAACTTCCACAACGTGCCGCTCGCGCTTCTCGTCAGAACGTTCGGTCAGCCAAGGAGGGATTCCCAATGATCGCGCTCGACCGTCGTCCTCTCCGGATGCTCGCGCTGGCGGTGACGCTGCTGGTGGCGTCCGGCTGCGTGCCCGTCACCGTGAACGTGTACTTCCCTCAGGAGAAAATCGACTCCGCCGCCGGGAGCATCGAGGATCTCGTGCGCGTTGAAAAAGGCGGGAAGCCGACAACCCCGCCTCCCGCGAAGAAGGAGGACAAGCAGGGGTGGCTTCCGGCCTCCGACCCGTGGCTCGCGCTGGTGGTGCCGGCGCCGGCCGAGGCCCAGGTCCCCGACTTGAAGGTCCGCACCCCCGAGGTCATGGCCTCCATCGAGTCGCGGCGCGCGCGCTTTCCCCAGATCCAGCAGTGGAAGGGCAGGGGGTGCATCGGGGAGAACGCCCAGGGGCTCGTGGAGGCGCGGCCGGGCCAGGGCTGCGGCCCTGAGGTGGGAGCGCTCATCGACGCCGAGAGCCGCGACCGCATGACGCTCTACCGGACGCTCCTCCAGCAGAACAACATGGCGCCGAGCGAGCTGGCGAAGGTCCAGGCGGGTTTCGCCAAGGCCAACCGGGAGCGGGCCCAGGCGGGCGAGTGGATCCAGGCCGAGACCGGACAGTGGACGCGCAAATAGGGGAGCAACCAATGCCGACCGCCTACAAAGACATCCTCTACGAGATGAAGGATCACGTGGCCCGCATCACGATCAACCGCCCGAAGCAGTACAACGCCTTCACGGGGGACACGCTGAAGGAGTTGACGCTCGCGTTCGAGGGGGCGGGGACGGACGAGGAGGTCGGCGTGATCGTCCTGACCGGGACCGGCGACAAGGCGTTCTGCGCGGGCGGCGACGTGAACTGGGAGAAGGAGGGCGGGCTCGAGCGCCAGGTGCTGGAGCCGTACGTGCTGCACCTGACCGTGTCCCGCTGCCCCAAGCCCGTCATCGCCCGCGTGAACGGCTACTGCATCGGGGGCGGCAACCACCTGGCCTACTTCTGCGACTTCACCATCGCCGCCGAGCACGCCATCTTCGGGCAGAACGGGCCCCGCGTCGGAAGCCCGGCGAGCGGCGCCATCGTGAGCTACCTGACCCGGGTGGTCGGCGCCAAGCGCGCCCGCGAGATGTGGATGCTCTGCCGGCGCTACACCGCCCAGCAGGCCCTCGAGATGGGGCTGGCGAACGCGGTGGTGCCGATGGCGAAGCTCGACGAAGAGGTGGACAAGTGGTGCGGCGAGCTCCTGGCGCTCTCACCCACGTGCCTCAAGATCCTCAAGGCATCGTTCGTGGAGGAGTTCGGCTATCTCTTGGGCCAGGGGGACCAGCTCCGCCGCTACATGACGACCCGGGAGTTCTGGGAGGAGGAGCAGCAGGAGGGGGCGCGCGCCTTCCTCGAGAAGCGCCCGCCCGACTTCTCGAAGTTCCGCCGTCGCTCGAAATGATCGCAGGCGTCTAGCGGCTGTTTTCGTGGTACCAGGCGGCGAGCGAGACGCACGTCAGGCCGAGCACCGCGCCTGCGAGGGCGTCGCCGGGCCAGTGGGCCTGGAGCACGATCCGCGCCAGCCCTGCCAGGACGACGAGGACACCCGCCACGATCCAGAGCAGGACCACCCGCGCCCCCGAGCGATCGAGGCGCTTGCCGACGAGGTAGGCCGCCAGAAAGAAGTACGCCGAGGCGGCCGTGGCATGGCCGCTCGGGAAGCCGAAGGACGTTCCCCCGGGACGGGGCCGCCCGATGAGCTCCTTCCCCAGCCATTCGAGGATCGGCGCAGCGATCATCACGCCCGCCCAGAGCCACCAGCGCCGCCGCGTCTCGGGAGGGCCGGCCCAGAGGAGCAGGAGCGTGGCGGGGAGCAGGACCCACTTGCTCCCCAGCCAGTTGATCCACCAGAAGATCGTGACCACGCCGGGCGAGGCCCAGCCCCGGACGGCGTCATAGAAGTCCGGTTCGCCGGGGAGCGATCCGCGGAAATAAACGACGAGCGCCAGGACGGCAAGGACCCCGGCGCTTCCGCAGAATAGACGTCGCCAGCGAGCAGCGCTCACGACGTCAGTAGGAGGAAGACCTCGGTGCGACCGCCCTCGTGAGGACCCCGCAGGCTATCCGCCCACCGGAGTTGCCCGTCGGGTCGGTCATCTCATCGTCCGGGTTGGCGTGAATGACGACCGCGCTGCCGTCGGCGTCGAAGAGGGAGGTCGGCCCCGGTCCGAGGGTCACCAGCTTGGTGACGTACTCGAGCCTCCCCGTCCGATCGGTCCCGACGTCGAGGTTCGGCAGGTCGCCGGCATGGGACCCGACGAGGCTCTTGAGCCCGTGCTTCTTCCCCTCCGGATTGTAGTGGCCGCCGGCCGTCGTGAAATCGGGCGGGTCGCACTTGCCGACCGCGTGGATATGGATCCCGTGCCGGCCCGCGGGAATTCCTTGCACCCGGGCGGCGATGCGAACGCCGTTGGCGTCTTCCCACAGGCTCGCGGTCCCGACGGCTTCGCCCCTCGCGTTCTTCAGTTCCGCCGTCGCCTGGGGGCTCCCCGCGGGCATGGTCGCGCATCCGGTCAGCATCAATCCAGCAACGAGCAGAGAGAGCGGTTTCATAAGTCCCTCCTGTTGAATCCGGTCAGCGGGGGCGGAGCGCCATCCCGTGTGGTGCCTTGCCCACGGGGATGGACCTGACCTGGCGATGGGTCTGGACGTCGATCACCGTCACGACGTCGGCGTGCCGGTTGGTGACGAAGGCGTGGCGCCCCGTGGGCTCCATGACCACCAGATCGGGGTAGCTCGGCTGCGGGATCGTGGCGACGATCTTGTCGTCGGCCGTGCGGACCACGACGATCTTGTTGGCCTTCCGGAGGGTCGTGTACAGGAACTGGCCGTCGAGCGTGAGGGTTGCCTCGTGGACGATGCCGGGAAGGGGGATGGCGGCAACCGCCTGCCGGGTCGTGGTGTCCACCTTGATGACCTTCTTCTCCTCGCCGGCCGCCGCGTAGAGGATCTTCTCGTCGGCGGTGAGGGCGAGTCCCATGGCATCGGCCCCGGTCCACAGCCGGGCCACGATCTTGCCGGCTCGGGTGTCGATGACGCTCAGGTCGCCCGCCGTCTCGCCGGAGACGAAGAACGTGCGGCCGTCGCGGGTGAAGATACTGTGGGCGGGCCAGGTGGAGACCTCGATCCGGCCGTCCACCTGCTCGGTGTTGAGGTCGTAGATGATGATCTCGTCCTTGCTGGTCTCGCTGCTCCAGTCCAGCACGTAGAGGTAGCGGCCGTCGGGCGAGAAGGCGAGGTTATACGGGTTACCTCCGATCTGGACCCGCTTGAGGAGCCGCTGGGCTTCGGCGTCCACGACCCCGAGATCGCGGCTCTTGTCGTAGATGACCCAGGCGGTCTTGCCGTCCGGGTGGAAGGCGACCCGGTTGGGCTTCCCCTTGCCCAGGGGGATGGTGCCCGTGACCTCGAAGGTGTTCGTGTCGATGATCGAGATGGAATCCGATTTCGTGTTGGTGACGTAGAGGGTGGCGGCTGCCGCCGGCGTGGCCAGCGGCCAGAGCGCCAGCGCCGACCCGAGGACGACCAGCGCGCTGAGCGAGCGGAGCATCACTTCGACGAAGTGTATCACGGCACCACCCGGAAGGTGAAGTCTCCCTCGGTGACGTGGCTGTCCACGGAAAGCACGCGCCAGACCACTTTGTAGATGCCGGGCGGCAACGGGGGGAGCGAGACCCGGAGAAGCTTGAGGTTGGAAGGATCCACCTGGCCGTCGCCCTTGTCCACCTGCCGGCCGGCCTGGTTGAGGACGCGCACCGAGCTGAAGGCGGGCTCGAGGCTCTCGGTGAACCAGATTCTGACCTGCGCCGGGGCCGTTTTGACGGTGCTCCCGGCCCTGGGGTCGGCGCGGTCGAGGAACGAATGGGCTTCCACGCTGGCCGCCCCGGACAGGATGAGGGCGACGACGACGAAACCCGCGCGGCTCAGGTCTTGCCCTCCTTCGTGATGGCGACGATCGTCACGTTCGGGGGGACCCCTTTCAGCGTGAAGCGGATGACGTCCCCGACTTGGAGCCCGGCGTAGAGTTGGGGGTTCGCCGCGCGGAAGCCCATGGTCATGGACGGCATGAAGCCCGGGATGTCCTCGTGGGTCAGCACGAGGACGTTGATCTCGGGGATCACCGACCGTACCACTCCGCGAGCCGTCCATTCCCGCTCCTCGAGCCCCGCCGCTCCAGCCTGGATGGTGACCGTTGTTTCCCGGCGGAGCCGCGTCGCCTCGCGCCCCCACCAGAGGTAGCCGACGAGGAGCCCGATGCCGAGTGCCAGGTTCAGGAGCGCGACGGCTTTCCAGAGTCGCATGGTCAGTGCACGTGCTCCTCGGCGGGCGGGCCGGTGATGGTCTCCTGGTTCAGCTGCTGGATCTCGGCCAGAAGCCCGCTGACCTCCGCCCAGCCTCCGCTGTCGGGAGTCCACCGGGCGCGGAGGTAGCCCTGCCGGTCGATCAGGTACTCCACGTGAGCGGGGGTGCGGATCCAGGCGGCCGGCTGGAAGAGCGAGTAGGCCGCCACGGTCTCCTTCGCGCCGTCGGTCACGACGGGAAAGAGAATCCGGGGCCAGGCGCCCAGGCGGGAGATGATCTGGTCGCCTCCGTCGGTGGGCACGGCGAGGACTTCTGCCCCCATGGTCTGGAGGATGTCGTAGTTCCGGGCGAGCTGGCCGAGCCGTGGGCGCGACTCGGGAAGGGTAAAGAGCACCAGCAGGACGACCCGGCGCCCCCGGAAATCCTTGAGCGAGCGGGGGGCGCCCGGGCCGACCGCATAGGTGACGTCTGGAGCGGCGAGCCACGGACGATCGGGCTCGACGACTTCGGTAAGCTTCCGGGCACGGCCTGCCGCGGAGAGAGCCCGGAGAAAGTTCACCACGTCCCAGCGCTCCGCCTCCGAGAGGCGGTCGCCGAAGCCCGGCATGCCGCTCTTCGGGATCCCGTGCGTCAGCCACCAGAGGATATCACCGGCGGTGTGCTGGCCGACGTGGGGTTCGGTGAGATTCGCCGGTCGCCGGCGGAGTCCGGTGGCCTCGGGCCCGTCGCCCTCGGCCGTCCGTCCGTGGCAGGCGGCGCAGTGTGTCGCGAAGATTGTCCGGCCGTCGGCGATGGAGGCAGCCTGGTAGGGGACCGCCGAGCGCCGGTAGGTGGTCGGGTACGCCTCGACCGTGAGCGGCGGCAGGGCCACGCCGAGCCCGGCCACCAGAACGGCTGCGGCGACACTCACGACCAGGCGCCGGCGCCAGCCGAGGAACCATCCGGCCACCACACCCAGGACCCCGACGAGGGCCACCTGACTTCCGACCAGCAGCCGTGTCCCCGCGCCCGCCACGTCGTGGGGAGGCGGGTAGGCGAGGCGAAACGGCAGGGGCCACCAGGGCTGGGTATGGCGCCCCGGCGGCGTGACGGTCATCAGGATCACCACCGCGAGGATGGCGGCTCCGAGGGCGAATTCGAGCGCGACGAACGATGCCAGGCGCCGCATGGCGGGGCGCCCGACCGTCTCCGCCTCCCCGGAAAGCGCGGGGAGCAGGCGGAGCCGATTCACGGCCGCCAGCGCGATGATCGGCAGGAACAGCCCGAGCTTCAGCAGCAGCAGGTTCCCGTAGCGGGTGCCCAGCAGGCTCGCGACATTGCCGATCTGGTTCCAGGCGTTCCAGATTCCCGTGGCTGCCACGACCAGCACCGCGACCAGGGACATCTGGGAAAAGCTGCGCGCGGCCAGCACGGCGAAGGGCCGCGCGTCGGCTCCCGCCT
>Ga0209641_10000627_pt1 | contig 32697 bp, 26 predicted proteins | sample RifCSP16_1_FD_184022 | JGI IMG/M metagenome (GOLD analysis project Ga0209641, IMG submission 184022) | Soil microbial communities from Rifle, Colorado - Rifle CSP2_sed 16_1 (SPAdes) (version 2) | ecosystem: Environmental > Terrestrial > Deep subsurface > Rock core/Sediment | place: Rifle... | reverse complement strand
TTGGACAGTTCCTCCCAACCCGAATTTTCTCCGTGCAACCCGGCTAAGATCTCTCAATGTATTAAAATCAACCTTTACTTCTGCAATGGAACCATCCGGCAATACTATTCCACCATGTGAAGTTCCCGTTTGGATGCTGATCTTACTTAATCCTACAATATCTGAATATTCGGAATGCAAACGATCATTGTACCCTTGCACATAGGCAGTCAAGTCTTCTTCTGTTGAATTTCTTCCTCCAACTTCTCCAATTTCACCACCGACAGATACTGTCATCTTTTCTGGTTCGTTCTTTCGGATATGGTTTGTGAAATGAGCTGATAGCTCTATGTTTAACTGTTGTTGCTCGGAAACATCATTCTTGGTTATGTCCACCAACGTTGATGTATCAACATCAATGTTGAAAAAACCTGCATGTACGGATTGGAGGATTAAATCTTCTATTTTGTTGATTTCCTTTGTCGGATCTTCTTTATACCTCTTCAGTGAAACCTGGTAATGGTCTCCCTGGATGAAAACTGGCCCCTTGTAACCTGTTGCGATAGCAGCTGCCAGAATGTTGGTGGCAAACTCAACAGGTTGTTGGGCTGTATATCCGATTTCTGATCTGGCAATTTCAAATATTAATGCGCCAGCATTGATTGATTGCGCGGCTTTAAAGGCTGCTTTCGCAGCAGTGAACGAAAGAACCCGAAGATTAAGTGCCGGAACAGTGAACTTCTGGCTTATTTCACCTCTACCATTTGCCATATATAATTCATGGATTGAAGCAGGGAAAATCCCCATTTCCATAGCTGTCAATCGGACCAGATACCTGGCCCATCTCTGAAATAATCCGTCTTCCAAGGTTGACACAAGTACCCATTTGTGGATCAACGATCGAAGTAATTCAGAGTCATTGATTTTCACTCTTCCATTTTCATAATGTACGCTATTTTCAGCAAGATTAAGTAATTCACCGAGATGATTTGTCACACAATTTCCTTTCTTTATAAAACCAAAAAGGTTTTTTTTACGTAGTTAAATTAGTCATGTATATTTCACCGGATATTAACAGATGATTAAATTACCGATGATTTTTACAGGAAGACTGCTTGATTATAACTGCTATCTCAAGCTATAATAAAAAATACATTCTCAGTAAATATTATCCAGGAGGCTTATAAAATGAATGATCTATTTGATAAGGTAACAGGCGACCAGGATGTTTTCAAAAAACTTGCCAGCAAAATTCCAGGTTTTACTGGATATATAGAACGACAAAATCGCCGGGCTGCAGATAAAATTTTACGAGAAGCAGTTGCAGATAAATATGAAGAACTGTGGAAACGGGTGTCAGCCCTGCAAACAGATCTCATCAGCCAGGGTGGTCTGTCATTTGTTGATGACTTGGAAAAGTCTGCAATTCAACTCAGGACTTTTGTAGATAAGATCCGTACAGCAACTTATGGGTATTCCGGATTCTTTGACGCTATAAAGATCAACGAGGAAGAAATTGCCAAATTATATGCATTTGACAATGCATTCTTTGATCAAGCTGATTCCATTAACAACGCCATCGATAATGTTGAAACCACCCTTGGTGATGAGAAAGGATTACCAGCCGCAATTCGAAACCTGGTGACAGCCTCACGGGAGTCAGTTGAGACATATAACCACAGGTACGAAGTATTAACTGCAGCGAACGAATCGTAGCATTTTAGGTTCAGTCATAAGAATGCAACTTTTCCTTAATTCTATTATTAAGTAGCGGAGCCTTTTAATGTGGGATGAATCTATAAACGCTTACAAAATCGATGAAGTCATCCAACTTTTGCATGATAAGAAAGGTCATATAAGAATTGTTGCAGGTGCAACAGACCTGATTCTAGAGATGGAACATGGACTGCATCCTGGTATTGATACAGTTATTGACATCAGCAGAATCGATAAGTTGGATCAAATAATCCTGGATAAGGAGGGGGTTATTCATATCAGCCCCCTTGTAACACATAATCAATGTGTATCTTCCGAACTAATTCGTTCCAAGGCTTATCCACTTGCCCGGGCATGCTGGGAGGTTGGTGCACCTCAAATTCGCAATAGGGGTACTGTTGCTGGCAATCTAATTACAGCATCACCTGCCAACGATACGATAACACCACTTATGGCTTTAAATGCGAAAGTCACTCTAGTATCAGTTAACGGACAAAGAATTGTTTCCCTGGCCGATTTTTATACCGGTGTTCGCAAAACAATAATGAAGCCTGATGAAATGCTTATTGATATCAGCTTTAACGCTTTAGATGAAAATCAGCGGGGCTCTTTTTTGAAAATGGCGCTGAGACGTGCACAAGCAATCTCTGTTGTGAATGTCGCTGTAGTTCTTAGCCTTGATAACGGCAGGATAAGGGATGCTTCAATAACGATGGGAGCTGTTGCTCCTACTATCATTCATGCGAAAAAAGCTGAAGAATTTCTGACGGGCAAATCTATTCATGACATGGAAATGATGTCCGAGGCTGCAATACTTTCCATGGAAGAATCAAAATCCATTAACGATCTACGGGCATCAGCAAGATACAGGAAAGAAATGGTAAGGGTTCTGACCTTAAGATTGTTAAGAAACCTGCTAAATAATCACAAGTTCGAAGATATACCTGAGGATCCTGTTCTTTTATGGGGAAAGAACCAAAATTATAAAAAAGGAAACCTTGCAGCTCAAATATTTACCTCAAATTCAACAATTAAATCGATGATCAATGGTAAAGAATTTTCCTTTGTTGGAGTTCAGAAAAAGACTTTGCTGCGTTTATTGAGGGAAGATGCTGGATTAATTGGAACAAAAGAAGGATGTGCTGAAGGTGAATGTGGAGCCTGTACGGTTTTTCTTGATGGTAACGCTGTTATGGCATGTCTTGTACCGGCAGCACGTGCACATGGCGCAAATATCGTTACTGTTGAAGGTCTCTCGTCAGGAAATGGTATTCACCCTGTCCAGGATGCATTTATAGAGGAAGGTGCGGTTCAATGTGGGTATTGTACGCCTGGTTTTATCATGTCAGCAGCAAAGTTGCTGGAAGAATTTCCAAGCCCCTCGCATAACCAGATTCAACAGGCTTTTACTGGGAATTTGTGCCGTTGTACAGGATATTACAAGATCATTTCAGCAGTGGAACGAGCCAGCAGGAATATGGATCCAGTGAAACAACTTGAAGGAAGCGAATGAGTAAATATACGAAATATCAAAAACCAAGAAAAATGAAAGAAAAAAGAATTCACCCCATCTGGAGAGGAATTGGCTGTATATTAGCACTTTTCCTCCCTGTGATGTCATATTTCCTATCAATAGAACTTATTAATTTTGGACTTGCCAACGAGTGGCCTATTCCAAGGGAAATATTAGGATATGTTCACATTCCAAGACAGGTTTGGATTGTAAATTTACCTTCATCTTTAATTAATCCCATTAACAGGTTCCCTAATTTAGTGGCTGTGATCCTTTTTACATTCGTTATCCTTATCCTTCTGACAGGTTTAATTTCATGGATCTACTCGTTACTTTATCGTTTCATAGGACCTCCACAACTTAGTCCAATTGATGCTGCACCAATCAAGACGAAAAATGTGCGAAAATCCAGATAGGTAAGCATTTTATTTGTTCTGGCAGATGAACATAATATTGAAGGAATAACAATGGGAAGATCGATCGGTAAACCTTTACCCCGGGTTGATGCATTCGGAAAAGTAACTGGAAAAACACCATATTCAGGTGATCTCTCAAGAGAAGGTATGTACCATATGAAAGTGCTTTTTTCAGAACACGCACACGCGCGAATTAAGCACATTGACACATCTGAAGCAAAGAGACTTCCAGGAGTAGCAGCAATTTTCACTGCCAAAGATGTCCCCGTTAATGAATATGGTCTTCAGAAGAATGATCAACCAGTACTTTGTGGTCCAGGTTCGACGAAACCAGGTGGTGACATTGCCAGGTTCATTGGAGACCAGATCGCAGCCATTGTTGCAGAATCAGAGGAGATCGCTGCCAATGCAGGAAGATTGATCAATGTCACATATGAGATATTACCAGTATTAACCGATCCAATTAAGGCAATGCAACCGGATGCATATATCATCCACAATGACTGGGGAGATAGCAATATTTGTGTCCATGACAAGATCCGAAAAGGAGATATCGAAGCCGGTTTCTTATCAGCTGATGTGATCGTAGAAGACGAATACCATGTACCGGTTCAAGAACATGCTTATTTACAACCGGAAGCAGGATTGGCATATATCGATGAGAATGGTTGTTTAACCGTGGAAGCTGGAGGTCAATGGACACACACTGATGCTGAGCAGGTTTCCCATGCTCTTGGGTTATCTCCGGAAGAAGTAAGGGTCATTTACCCGGCTATCGGTGGAGCGTTTGGTGGCCGTGAGGATATGTCAGTACAGATCATCCTTGCCCTGGCTGCATGGAAACTCAAACGCCCTGTCCGCATAATCTGGTCAAGAAGGGAATCGATCATTGGGCATGGAAAAAGACATGCAATGGTATTGAAAGCCAAATGGGGTGCAACAAAAGAAGGAAAAGTAGTAGCAGCATCAATGGAGATCATTGCTGATGCAGGCGCTTATATGTACACGACCAACAAGGTGCTTGGCAATTCAACCATCACTTCAACCGGTCCTTATGCCATTCCTAATGTTAAAACCGACGTCATTGGTGTCTACACGAATAACCTTCCAGGAGCTGCTTTCAGAGGATTTGGCGCTCCTCAAGCATTATTCATGGCTGAATCCCAGATGAACAAACTTGCTGAGAAATTGGGTATCGATTCGATTGAAATCCGCCGCTTGAACGCGCTTCGTAAGGGTGATACGCTAGCTGTAGGTACTCCTGTTCCGGGACCAGTAACTGTATTAGAAGTTATTAATGCTGCGGCTGATGAGATTGCAAAAAATTCTCCAAAATTGGATCCTGATATTGATACAACGGTTGTTAAACGAGGAAGGGGATTTGCTTGTGGTTTCAAGAATATTGGATTTAGTTTTGGATACAAAGAGAATTGTTGGGCCAAGATCGAATTAATTGGAGAAAAAGAGATCGAAGAAGCAACTCTCTGGCATGGAAGTGCCGAAGTAGGCCAGGGAACTCATACAATTATGGTGCAAATGGCTGCTGAAGCATTGAACATTTCGGTGGATAAAATTAAACTTATTCCATCAGATACAGCAACTTCCAGGAATTCTGGTAGTGTTTCAGCATCTCGAATGACTTTCATGTCCGGTAACTCTATCAAAGGTGCAGCTAAAAAGGCTCTTGAAAAATGGAATAATCAAGAACACCCAGCCCAGGCTGAATATGTATATTATGGACCTGAAACAACTCCATTTGACCCGGATACCGGATATTCAATGCCTAATTTTGCGTATGCATATTGCGCTCAAGGTGTGGATATTGAAATTGATATTGAAACAGGCATGATCCACTTGTTAAGAGTTGTTTCAGCAAATGATGTCGGTAAGGCAATCAACCCAGCCCAGGTAATAGGGCAAATTGAAGGAGGAATTGTTCAGGCCAGCGGATACACGATCACAGAGAATTTTCAATCAGTCGATGGAAAAGTTCTTACAGATCAATTAAGTACCTACCTCATCCCAACGATTTTAGATATTCCTGATTATGTTGAAAGCGTTATCGTTGAATATCCTGATCCAATAGGACCCTGGGGAGCTCGCGGGTTGGGTGAATTACCTTTCCTGCCGCTTGCACCAGCGATCATAGCTGCTGTTCATAACGCAACTGGCGTATGGTTCAATAAATTCCCTTTGACTCCGGAAACCATTCTTCAAGGATTGGGAAGAATATAAATTAAATATATTCAAGTAAATAATCGAAATCACATTCTCCCTGTTCGGGAGATTGTGGTTTAATGGATATATGAAACCAATCATTGTTATTCGTGGTGGAGGTGATCTTGCATCCGGAATAGCCATCCGTTTATTCCGTGCAGGTTTCATGGTCCTCATCACTGAAATACAAAAACCACTCTCCGTAAGAAGGACTGTTTCCTTTTCAGAAGCAATATATGATGGGACGACAACCATTGAAAATGTGATCGCACGAAAGGTAAATTCCATTGACGAAATTAATGACTGTATCGATCATGAAATCCCAATTATCGTTGATAGGGACCTTGAATTTATAAAAGAATATTCCTCCAATGTAGCTGTTCTGATCGATGCCAGGATGGAGAAGAAACCAATCAGGGAAGACCTATATAAAGACTTCCCTTTCGTCATCGGAATCGGTCCAGGTTTTTTTGCTGGAAATAACTGCAATGTTGTGATTGAATCGAACAGAGGTCATTCTCTTGGTCGCATTTATCACCAGGGAAATTCAAAGGATGATACAGGGATTCCTTCTGGGGATCCGAACCGGGTATTAAGAGCTCCCTGCGATGGGATTATCCAGAATTTTAACAGTGTTGGAGATGTGGTTTATAAAAACCAGGTAATTTCTCGAGTTGGGGAAAATGATATCAAAGCACCTTTCTCGGGATTAATAAGAGGTTTGATTCACGAAGGTATAGAGGTTCAAACCGGGATGAAAATCGGGGATTTGGATCATCAGATCAATGAAGATCTGTGTCTTCATATTTCAGATAAAGCATTGGCAATAGGCGGGAGCGTACTGGAGGTATTGTTGAGTGACACTTTACTTCTTCCAAACAATAGGAATGATCCAAACTAATGAAGCTGATTTCTGCTTTACGCCTAGATAATGCATCCAGGGTGGCATTCGTTGGATCTGGCGGAAAAACAACCGCCTTATCCCAAATAGCTGCAGAATGGAACAACCCTTGCATCATTTCTACAACGACTCATCTTGGTGAATGGCAACGGACTATTGCTGATCAACATCTTGTTATTGAAAATTTGGATGACTGGGGAAAACTTCGCTTAATACAGGAAGGATCTGTCCTGGTGACAGGTTTGCAGGAAGGGACCAGGTTAAACGGTTTGAAGTCCCCAGAAATTATGCATTGTCTTGAAATTTGCGAGGAGAAACAGATTCCATTATTTCTTGAATGTGATGGATCACGCCAATTACCACTCAAATTTCCCAAGAATGATGAACCAATCGTTCCCCCTTTCGTTGATACTGTGGTTGTCACCTGTGGATTATCCGGTTTGAATCAACCTTTGGATTCTGGATCTACCTACCAGGCTGACCTTTTTTCCAAATACTCAGGAATCGAAACAGGACAGATGATAACTATTGCTGGTCTGATTGAGGTACTTTCACATCCGAATGGTGGGTTGAAGAATATTCCAAAACATGCAAGAAAGATTTTATTGCTGAACCAGGCTGATACAGCCACTTTGCAGGCGAAAGCAGGAGAAATCGCTGAAGGATTGAAGAACCGTTTTGATAGCGTGGTCGTTTCTTCATTGATTCATCATGAGATTCATTCAGTACTCGAACCAACTGCAGCGATCATTCTGGCAGCAGGTTCATCGTCTCGTTTTGGAGAAATCAAGCAATTACTGAAATTTAAAGAAGTCCCATTCATTAATTCATTAATTTCTTCTGCTGTAATGGCAGGGTTAACACCCATATTGATCATAACTGGATCTGATCATGAGCAAGTTTCGGATTCATTAATTGACCACAACAAAGACATCACCATTGTAAACAATCCTGACTGGCAGCAAGGACAGAGCACCTCAATTCGAGTGGGTATAAATGAACTGGAACAACAGGTACATGACGGGAAAATAGGCACTCAAACTGAACCCTTACCTTGCAGTGTGATATTTTTGCTGGCTGATCAACCCCAGGTTGGACCTTCATTATTGGAAGCTTTGGCAGACATGCATGCTCATAGTCTGCTTCCTGTTATTGCACCTCTCGTTGACGGGAAAAGAGCAAACCCGGTTCTGTTTGATAAGGTCACTTTTCCGTTCTTGAAAGACCTTCATGGCGATGTTGGAGGACGAGGAATCTTTCACAAGTTCCCACCATCATACCTTCCGTGGAACGACCATTCCATCCTGCTTGATGTGGACACCACAGAAGATTATTCAAGGTTGTTAAATGAAACCAATTGAGGAAATCAGTGTCATTATCCCTGCAGCTGGTCTATCTACGCGAATGGGCCATTCAAAATTGGTATTGCCGTGGGGTTCAACAACTATTATTGGTCAAATCATTAAGACTTTTTCATTAAGTAATATCAATGAGATCCTAATTGTGATAAATCCCCAAAATTATGAACTCAAAGATCACCTGGAATTCCTAAAGAACAAATTTCCAATCCAGGTAATTTATAATCCTGAAACTAATTGTGGAACCATGCTGACATCCATTCAAATTGGGTTAAAGTCAGTGAGAAATAAATGTAAAGCTGCCATGATCGCGTTAGGTGATCAACCACAGGTACAATTAAAAACAATTGAAAAGATCATTGCCGAATTTTGCCAATTTAAACCCGAGCTTATCGCACCCAGTTTCAATATGCGTCGAGGACATCCATGGTTATTATCGTCGCTGGTTTTCAATGAAATCTTGAATATGGAACCGAATTCCTCTGCCAGGGACTTATTAAAAACCTATTCTTCAAAAATCCATTATGTAAATGTGGATAACGATAGTATTCTCCAAGATATTGATACTCCTCTTGACTATGAACGTGCATTAATCAATTTTAAGAATAATTCAGAATAATCAATTAGAAAATACTTACCTTGCGAAATCCCTGTGATTATGCTAGATTTAGTCAATGAAATTCCGTTCATTCGTTGCCCTGGAAATACCATCCCATGTCCAATTGGAAATAGCTAGTAAGATTGCAAAATTGGTACAACGATATCCTAAACCAATGATCCGATGGGTCGAACCCGGTAATATTCACCTCACTTTGTGTTTCCTGGGTGATCGGACTATCGAAGAATTGGAATTCTTAGCATATTCGATCTATAAATATATCAGTAACAATCAACCGTTCAGTATGAGGATAACCAGAGCGGGAACATTTCCAAAATATAAAAATCCAAGAGTGGTCTGGGTAGGTATAGAAGGACCGCCGGGTTTAAAGGAATTGCAGGATATTACGGAAGAAATTAGCATCAGGAATGGTTATGTTAATGAAAGTAAAGGGTTTTCTCCTCACCTGACTTTGGGAAGAATTGGAACAAAAGGTATCCTCCCCAGCACTAAGGATTTTCTGACTGATTTATCTTCAATATCATTCGAATCAACAAACCCTATAAATGTCGAGGAAATTAAAATATTTAAAAGTGAGCTGAGATCATCTGGACCAATCTATAACGTACTCTTTAATATTCCGATTGGGAAATAATCACAAAGGAGATATATTTGGAAAATACTTTGGATATTGCACACACGATCATTAATTCTTTGGAGGAAAAGAAAGGGGAAGAAATCCTACTCTTGGATATTCAGAAAATATCAAGTTTTACTGACTATTTCATTATCTGTACCGGTACCAGCAATAGAATGGTCGATGCTCTGGCTGATGCTGCACTCGAAAGTATAAGGGAATCATATCAAATCAAAGGAAGGATCGAAGGAAATCCTGAGTGTGGATGGATGGTAGTCGATTTTGGATCCATCATCGTTCATTTATTCTCACCAGATCAACGGGAATTTTACAGACTCGAAGAGTTCTGGAAGGATGGAAAAACCATCCTGCATCTTCAATAATTATTAGTGGCCTTAATGGCCACTTTGATTTTAATACCTGTTTCTATTTAATCAGGATTCAAATACCCACGAATCGATTGCCCGAGACCAGGTTACAATTTCATCTTTTGAAAACCATAACGCGATCTCTTTAATTCCATTCTCAATGCTATCTGATGCATGAGTCAGGTTCCTGCCTATCTCCATCCCAAAATCATGACGGACCGAGCCAGGTGCTGCCTCAGTTGGTTTGGTTGAACCCATAGTCTGCCTGATTGCTTCGACTGCGTTTGGTCCTTCCCAAACCATAGCCATTACTGGAGCGCTCAGAATATATTCGATCAAGCTTTCATAAAATGGTTTTCCCTTATGTATTTCATAATGAGTTTCAGCGAGTTCTTTACTGACAGACATGAACCTGGCAGCAACCAATTTCAGACCTCTTCTTTCCAGTCTATTGATGATCTCACCAATCAATCCTCTTTGAACTCCATCAGGTTTTACCATAACAAACGATTGTTCCACGTCATTCTCCATAAACATAAATTTGGAAAAAAAGACCTCGAGCATTACCCGAGGTCTATTCTAACATGTTAATGAAATCCTAAGAATCAGCGAAGCAATTCCTCGGCTTTCGTATACGATTCCAGCGCATCTTGAAGTTGATTCGCCCGCATATATGCATCACCCAGTGATTGCCATACACTCACGTCAATTGGGTATTGATAAGATATTTCCTTAAGATCGTGAATAACACCTTCCAGCAATTTTCCTTTCTTGATCAACTTTTGATATTCACCTAAGGCATTCTTAAGTTCTCTTTGGCCTAATAATTGTTGCGCCTTTTCCAGAATTTCTGCCTCTTTCTCTACATCTTTTCCTGGTATCCTGGTTAAGGGTCCAGTCATTGGAACTCTGTCTAATTGTGAGATCTCTTCTTCAGAAGTTTTAAATTCATTTCCAGAAATCATCACTCTTTCTGAACTGATAACTTCACCACTACCATCCAATGGTTTCCAATCCCCTCTTACCTGTGTCGGTTCAACTTCATTTACAATTTCGGTGTCTTCCTCGGCTTCAAATTCGAAATACTCATCTTTTATTTCATCGATTTGAGTATTATTTTGTCGCATGAGTTCTTCAGATTCTTCAAATTCGATTGAATCAAGTTTTGAATCTTCACTCGTTACCAATTCGCCAATTTCAGTTACTGAATCTTGTTTCTCAATCATGGAATATTGAGGATCCATAATTTGCTCCAGGTTGTCCTGGATTTCAACCCGAACCATTCCTTCATCAAGGTCAGCAATGAACTCTTCCGGTGACTCCATCTCGGGTAGTTCTTGTGGATGTGAACCTTCCTCTGCTTGGCCGCTTTCTTGAAGATCAGATTCGCTTATGAATTGATCTTCTTTTTCCAATAACTCCATTGAGTCATCCTTTTCAAATGACTCACTTTCTTCTGAAACTTCTTCATTTATTACATTCTTTATCCAATCTGGAGGTTCAATTACCCGATCAGCCGGATCCGTTATCAGTTCATCTGGATTTGCTCCTTGCCTTGCTGCCAGGCTTTCCAACCAGGCAAAAGCTGCATCTGCATCATTAAGATCGCCAAATTGACTGTCCTGCCCAGATTCCAGGTTTACAGAAACCATTTCTTCTGCGTCAGATCTCTCAGCCAATGAATCATCAGCAAATGACTCATTAATCGCATCAGGTTGGGTTATGAATTTTCCGTCTTCAGCTGCTTTTTGATCATCCATTTCAATTACATCATCCGGAGATTGGACCAAATCTGCTTCAATTCCTCCTTCCATTGAAAATGATTCAGAAACAATTGCTTCCTCAAAAGGAGTATCTTCTATGTCATCACTTAATGTCGCTTGAAAAGCAGGATCAAACCCATCTAATGCCATCAGATCTTCCTGGTTCTTTTCAGATTCGATTCCTTTTAACCATTCTGGAAGTTCATAATCATCAGGTTCCAATATTTGTTCTTCGCTGGAAACCGTGATCCCCTTATCGTTTGGCATCCATACAGGACTTGTCTGATCCATTGGAGCTTCATCTATGCTTTCTGAGATAGGATTCTCAATAGGGGTTTTGTCCCTTTCTTCTGCATTAAATAGCTCGTCTGTACCCATTTCACGCAACCAACCCGGGATATCATCCATTGATCCTTCAATCACTCCGTTTGCTGGTGACTCAATAACCGGTTGTTTTGATTCTAAAACCTTGTCGTCGGAAATAAGTGGAGTTTCTGGGAGAATTTCAAGTATCTCAGATCCATTCTCTGCGGCAATATTTTCAGGAGCAAGTTCTTTGATCCAATCTGGGATATCGTTCTCAGCATTCGGTTTAATATGACCGAGATTCAATTCATTTGATTCTTCAGGTATATTACCCATAGTATCAGGAGAACTTAATTTTCGGCTTTTTTCATAATGATTTTCTTCAGCTTGTCTTCTCTCAGGTTGCGAATTTAATATACCCGAATCACTGAATGAAGTATCGTTGTCATCTCCCATGTATTTGATCATTATAGCGTTATCCGCTACATTTTGAGTATCTAAATCTTGCACAGTAGAATGTTCTACATATGGATCCATTGCGGACAATCGAGAACGGTATTTACTGATCACCTGTTGATTTTCTTCAGATGAAAGCAAGCTGACCAATATTCTAAGCGCGTCAAAACAGTAGGGGTTTTTCTTCAACAATTCGGTACAGATATCGACAGCTTGTTTCTTGCGTCCATCTTTACTGTATGCCCTGGCTAGCATCACCTTGAGGTCCTGCCTATCAGGATCTTCTGCCAAGACCGCGCTTATTTCAGCAATAGCCTGGCTGTAAAGAGCTCCCTGAGTGTACATATTCGCCAATGCATCTCTTGTGAGGCGAATTTTTGATGGCTCTTTTCCATCTCTGCGACCATATAATTTCTTGAGTTCTTCCTGAATGGCTGGATTTGAAGGTTGAACTTCGAATGCTCTTTCCATATGCCAGATCGAATCATTAATATTATTTTCATCATCTCGGATGATGCTCATACCAACATGAGAAACGAAATCATCAGGTAACGACATTAATAATCTCTGGAAAATATCAGCAGCGTCGTTATATTTTTTACCTTCAAGATACGCTTTTCCCAGCAACCTGTAGGTATCCAGATTCATTGGGTATGTCTTCAATATATATTGGCAATGTTCAACAGCTTTATTAACATTACCAACTTCAATCAATTTTTCAATTTCCTGATGATAAGTCCGTAATGGTATTTCTTTCATCTTCATCTCCTACTTTTCCATTAATAAGGATAATACTACAGGTTTGAAATATTATCCTTAAATAAGGTCAATCATTCATAAAATAAAGGCAGGGGATTGACTTTCTTTTTCCTGATTTCCACGGCAGGTTCAAGATATTTTTTGGATTCCAAAAGGATTTTTTCATCGTTCGCGTGGACTGAAAAGAGAATTTCTCCTTTTTCTACCTGGTCACCTATTTTCTTATGGACAACAATACCTACAGCGTGATCTATTGAATCGTCTTTCTTCTTTCTACCAGCACCCAACATTACAGAAGCTTCTCCAAATAATCTAGCGTTAAGGCTGGCAATATATCCGCTTTCATATGCTTCGATCTCTTCAATAAATTGAGCCTTGGAAAATTTTCGCGGATCATCAATATATGATACGTCACCACCCTGCGCTTGAACCAGGTCTCGCAATTTATTAAAAGCATTACCATTTTTAATGGACTTCATAACCATATCACGCGCTTCATCAAACTCATTGGCGACATTTCCAACCAGCAGCATATGAGCAGAAATAACCGTACAGTGTTCCATTAGGTCAGAAGGACCTCTCCCTTTCAGCGATTCGATTGCTTCTAAAACTTCCAAAGTATTTCCTATCGCATTTCCAAGGGGTTGATTCATGTCAGAAAGAACCACAACAACATTTCTGTCATCCAATTCTCCAATTCTAGTCATTATATTTCCCAATTTCCTTGCATCAGGCAAATTTTTCATAAATGCCCCAACTCCGACCTTGACATCTAAAACAATTGCCTGACATCCGGATGCTATTTTCTTGCTCATGATCGAAGATGCAATTAATGGAATTGAAGGAACTGTCCCTGTGACATCACGTAAGGCATATAACTTGCCATCAGCGGGAGCTAAGGATTTTGATTGTCCAGCCATGACCAGTCCAATGTCAACAAGCTGTTTTTTTATTTCTTCCGGCGTGAGATTCGTCCGAAATCCGGGTATGGATTCTATCTTATCAAGAGTTCCTCCGCTGAAACCTAAACCTCTCCCTGACATTTTAGCCACTGGTAATCCGCAAGCTGCAGCTATTGGAAGGACTACCAGACTTGTTTTGTCGCCTACTCCACCAGTCGAGTGTTTATCAACAGTAATTTTGACCAAACTGCTCAGGTCAAGTGTTTTACCTGACCTTGCCATCGCAATTGTAAGATCTGTAACTTCGCGATCAGTCATTCCATTTAGGAGGATGGCCATTGCCCATGCAGAAACCTGATAATCAGGGATTTCTCCGGTTGTGAATCCCTTTATGAAAAAATATATCTCTTCTTTTGAGAGTTCTTTCCCATCACGTTTTTTGATAATGATATCTACCGCTTGCATTGTTTTTCCTATAATTAATTGAAAGAGTGATAAGTCCAAATATTATCACGAACATTGGGAGATTGAATTATTATTGTATCGTAACAATTTAATTCTAAAAATATCAATAAATATTAATAATTATATATATCAATCATCTTTATCATAAACCAATAACGATACTTTCTTCCACACTTGCGCAAACATTTCTTTCGTGAGTCTTCCTGTTTGTGTATTCTGTCTACTGGGGTGATAACTACAAACAAGGGTTTGCCTATCATTTATTTGATAAACTGCTCCATGTATAAAAGTTGAATTGCTTTTTATTCCAGGAAAAGTCTCCTTCAATCCATCAAATGCTATTTTCCCGAGGGCAACCAGTACTTTTGGATTTATTAGTTTAATTTCCTTTACAAGATATTCTTTACAATTCTGAATTTCTAATTTATCCGGTCTATTTCCAGGAGGAACACATCGACAAATGGCAGTAAGATAAAGATCCTTCAAAACCAGATCATCATTCAGACTGATCGAATCAGGTTGACTGGAAAATCCTGCATTGTAAAGTGCCGGGAATAAAAAATCCCCAGATCCATCCCCTGTAAACATCCTGCCGGTACGATTGGAACCATGAGCACCTGGTGCAAGTCCGACAACTAATACCCTGGCACGATGGTCTCCAAACCCTGGGACAGGTTTTCCCCAGTATTTCCAATCCATAAATGACTTTCTTTTTACTCGGGTAACTTCTTCCCTCCATGCAACCAAACGGGGACATTTCCTGCATGTTATAATATTTTCTTCAAGCGATTCCATGTCGTTAATATTCGTGCTCATGCTGTTTTTCTTCCAATAATTTAACTATTATTTCACCGGGAAAATTTTATCTGTTTTATTATATTTACTGTATCTTGAGCGAGATCTTGCATTGTTCCAGGAATGTAATTTCCACCTCCCTGTGCAAGGTATTTATCTCCTCCACCAGCACCATTGATTTTCTTTAGATGTGAATCCATTATCAGTCTTGCATCCAAACCAATATCATCCGAACAACCAACCACCATGGTAAGTTTACTATCAGAAATGGATGCTAGAACTGCCAGGGTACAATTCTCTATACGCATTGAATTAACTAATTGCTTGAGGTCACTTTGATCCAAATCATTATATAAATTAGTGATGATCTTTATACTTTTATACGTGATTTGATTTGTTCGGAGCTGATTTTTTTCCAATTCGAGGAATTTAATCCTGTAATCTTCCATTTTTTGGCGCAATCCATGAATACCGTCCATTTGTTTCTTGACTGCAATTTCCACTTGTTCCCAACCTGTTTCGAGGAAACCGGAGACTGCATTCATCTTCTCATACATTTCCTGAATAAATTCCAATGCCAATAATCCAGCCAGAAAATGGATCCGTAATTTTTTATTTTGTATCTCAGATTTTACGATCTTAATCAACCCCACAGTACCGGTTCTCTCACAATGAGTTCCGCCACATGCGGAATAATCAAACCCATCAATTTCGACAACCCTGATCTTCCCGGTAACCTTCGGAGGTCTCCTAAACGGTATCGTAGAGATCTCTTCATCATTTATTAAATAGCTCTTCACCGGCAAATTCTGCTGTACGATTTTGTTGGCTTTGTCCTCTGCATTTCTTAATCCAGAGCTTGAGATACTCACGGTGTCCAGGTCTATGGTTGAAGGATGATCGAAATTAATACTGGATGACAATGTATTAAAATCATTATCCAATTCAAAAACACGGCTGAGAATATGCTGAGCTGTATGGGACTGCATGTTTCTGATTCGACGGTCACTATCAATCCTGGCATTATGGATTCCCACAGGAACCTCTCTATCCAAAAAATGGTAAACCTCTCCATCGTCCAGTTTGATTACGTCAATAACCCGGGCTTCCCCTATCCACCCTACATCATGATCCTGTCCCCCACCTGTCGGAGCGAAATAGGTCAGCGGTAATGTTGCAGCAATGATTCCATTCTGCAAATATTGGATCCTGGTTACCTCAGCCTGGAATTCCATGCGATTTGGATCTTTAAAATAGGACAATTCTGTCATAAGATCACCATGGCATCCCCAAATGAAAAGAATCGATATCTTTCCTTCTTTGCTATTTCATATGCATTGAAAATGGTTTCTTTACCTGCAAATGCACTGACCAGCATGATCAAGGTAGATTTCGGAAGATGAAAATTTGTGACCATGGCATCCACTATCTTAAATTGAAATCCAGGAAGGATGAAAAGATCTGTGTCGGATGAATATGGCAATAAATCATCATTTCGTCCAATAATCCCAGATCGGATCGCTGCCGATTCCAAGGTTCTCACTGATGTTGTACCAACAGCAATGATCCTGCCGCCTTCTTTCCGGGTTCTATTGATCATTTCGCATGTATCCCGAGAAATTTCACACCATTCTGAATGGATGGCATGTTCTTGTGGATCATCTTCTGTTACAGGGGCAAAGGTATCCAAACCGACATGTAAGGTGACGTAACAAATACCAATTTGCCTCTTTACCAGCCGACTGATCAAATCTTCAGTAAAATGCAGACCAGCAGTTGGTGCGGCTGCAGATCCGGGAATCCTGGCATATATGGTTTGATACCTTTCAGGGTCAGTCAGATCTTCATGGATATAAGGGGGCAAAGGCGTATGGCCTATTACTGGAAAAAATGGTTCCACAATCTCAGAAAACCTAATTACTCGTTGAGATCCTTCTAATTCATCAACAATCTCACATCCTGGACCATTTTCCAGAAGAATCGAGATTCCTTTTTTTAACCCCTTACCACCAACAAGCGCCAACCAGGTTTTCGCATCTTGCTTTCTCAACAATAAGATCTCTACTCTTCCCCCTGTCTTCTTTCTCCCTATGATCCTGGCTGGTATGACCCTGGTTTGATTCATTACGAGGAGATCACCAGGTTTTAATATCTCATCCAATTGAAAAAACATTCGATGGGTTAAAGAATTATTTTTTCTGTCGATTACCATAAGGCAACTATGGTCCCTTGGTTCAACAGGTGTTTGTGCTATGAATTCATCTGGAAGATCGTAGTTAAATTCGACTGTTTTCATAATTTCAAGCGGTAAAACACACCTGTGATCTTCTAACTAAATTTTTTATTATAGAAGATTGGAATTATCCGCCTACAACAAATTTGGTTGTCCGCTTTCATGATATGGAACATCCAGGTGTTCGTATGCTTTCTTGGTGGCAACTCTTCCCTGTGATGTCCTTTCCAGAAAACCCAATTGCATAAGGTAAGGTTCCACAACGTCCATGATCGTTTCCGGCTCCTCGCTAATTGATGCACCGATCGTTGCCAGCCCAACAGGGCCACCTTCAAACTTCGATATTATCGTCTCCAGTACTCTTCGATCCACATCATCCAGACCAAGGCTGTCAACCGCCAATAAATTGAGAGCTTCACCCGCGATTTTCTTCGTGATGACTCCATTCGCACGCACCTGAGCATAATCACGAACTCTCCGCAACAACCTTAACGCCACCCTGGGTGTCCCCCTCGCTCTTAAAGCAATCTCGTGGATACCTTCATCTTCAGCTGCCAATTGAAATAGATCTGCAGCTCTTTTTACAATTAGGTGCATCGATTCCTGATCGTAATAATCCAACCTGTAAACAGCTCCAAAACGAGCCCGTAAAGGTGCAGTTATCAATGCAAGCCGGGTTGTGGCACCAATGACTGTAAAATGCGGTAATTTCAACCTTATGGATCTTGCTGAGGGGCCTTTTCCGATAATGATATCAAGTGCGAAATCTTCCATCGCCGGGTAAAGCACTTCTTCCACAGCTTTTCCCAGCCTGTGTATCTCATCAATGAAAAGGACGTCACCTGCATGTAGATTGGTCAGAATTGCTGCGAGATCGCCTGCCCGTTCAATTGCTGGACCGGCTGTGATCTTGATATTTACTTCCATTTCATTGGCAAGTATATGGGCTAATGTTGTTTTTCCCAATCCAGGAGGACCATAAAATAATACGTGGTCAAGCGGTTCTGATCTCTTCCTGGTTGCAGCTATCAGGATTGCCAGATTTTCCTTTATATTCTCCTGACCAATGAGGTCATCCAATTTTTGCGGTCGAAGAGTTGTATCTTTTCGGTCATCCTGCATGATAGCGGGATCCACCTGGCGATGATGAATATCGTTCATATGTTCGATTATACCCGATGTCTTATATCCCTTGCGCGTGCCATGTTTCTTCTGTATTATTGATATTTATAGAAGGAATTTCAGGAGATTAAACAACATGGAATATAAATTTCCGAATGGGTTTAAATGGGGAACAGCGTCATCATCCTACCAAATCGAAGGAGCCTGGAATGAAGATGGAAAAGGAAAATCCATCTGGGATATCTTTACTCATGCTCCGGGAAAAATTATAGGTGGTGAGAATGCTGATGTGTCCATCGATCATTACCATCGTTATAAAGAAGATATCAAATTAATGGCTGAAGTGGGACTCAAGAATTATCGGTTTTCAACATCATGGCCCCGAATTTTCCCTGAAGGTCCTGACAAGTTGAACACTAAAGGACTGGATTTTTATGATCGCCTAGTTGATGAATTATTAACGAACAATATCGAGCCTTATTTATGTCTTTACCATTGGGATCTTCCTCTCTGGATGCATGAAAAAGGCGGTTGGCCAAATCGAGAAATCATTGGTCATTTTTCCAATTATGCAGAAACAATGGCAACAAAACTGGGAGATCGAGTATCAAATTGGATAACCCAGAATGAACCATTCGTAACCGCTGGCGCGGGGTATTTTATTGGAGAACACGCTCCAGGTGAAAAAAATCCCATAGCAGCGATCAGAGCTGTCCATCATTTATTGCTTTCCCACGGAAAAGCTTACCAGGCAATCAAAGCATCCATCTCACGCTCCATTAACACCGGGATCGTTCTAAATTTAAGTCCTGTTCATCCTGCCACTGACTCAAAAAAGGATCTCAAGGCAGCAAAAATGCTGGATATTATCCAAAACCAGGCTTTCCTTGAGCCTTTATTGAAAGGTTCATCACCTTTACAGAAACTTAAGTTTTTAAAGCCTTTTATAGGAGATTTGATCCAATCTGGGGATTTGGAGTTGATCAATCAGCTTGATTTTCTTGGTGTAAATTATTACTCACGAGCTGTTGTAGCTCATGATAAGTCCTTCCCAATTTTCTCTATCACCCAGGTTCACCCGGAAGGAAATGATTACTCAGGAATGTGGGAGATCTATCCAGAGGGGTTATCTGAATTATTGATCAAAATCTGGAAGGAATATTTCGATTCTCAGATCCCTGGCAAAAAATTACCTGAAATCATGGTGACCGAAAATGGTATCCCTGTTCCGGATGGGATCGATTTTGATGGAAGAATAAGAGATGAGCGCCGTATTCGTTATCTGAAAGATCACATCAATCAGATCCATGAAGTCATATCCAAAGGTATTCCGATTAAAGGATACTTTGTGTGGTCATTTATGGATAACTTTGAGTGGGCATATGGTTACAGTCAAAGATTTGGGATCGTTCATGTTGATTTTCATACTCAGAAACGAACGATCAAAGACAGCGGTCACTGGTTTTCCAAAGTGATCCAGGATAATGGAATTCAATAGTGGAGGGAAGGTATGAAACGCTGGATATTCTTCTTTTTAGTTCTTATTATTTTAGGATTCACTACTCCAGTAAAAGCTTCTACTCCAGTCAATATCTACTACGCTGGGGATCCTGATCATGTTTTGCAGTCCATTAAGTTAAATGGACAAGGTTCATTCGTAATTGTTGATAAACCTGACCAGGCGGATGTCATAGTCCTGAATGGGACCATTCCTGATGTGGAAGAATTATCCATGATTCACAGGAATAATATTGGATTGGTATTAATTATGGGTGCTGGTATTTCTGAATCAGACCTGCAAGAATTGCTGGGAATCCCTTTAACAATCACCGTCCGCGATGATCCGATAAGCCTGGTGACAATACCCGGAATTACCAATCCAATCTCGGATGAGATTGTGTGGAACAGTTCCCCACAAGTAAGAGATCGATTTGAGGTTGTAACGCCCATTTCGTCTGTTCAACCTATTGTGACAAGCTACGAAAGTGGGGAATGGGTTTTATGGTCGGTAAACTCTAGTACCTATATTCTCAACACTTTTCTTTCAGATGATTCGAATACCCAATTCCAGGATTGGGCATATTTTAATTACTTGATCTATAACCTTGGTATTACGGCAAATGGTCAAATACCTCTTTCCTTTGCAGAATATCCAGGTTCTCCGGTTCCACATTCGAATGAACGAATGATTCTCCTTTCGATTTTAGGATTCCTCATAATTACAACTATCGGTGTATTCTTTCTAGTCCGCAGGTACAGCCTCCGGCATCCGGAAGTGTTGGATCACATCACAACCGGCATAGATCTTCTCCACGAGGAAAAAACTTCGGATTGGGAAGAGGTTGGCTTTCACAGGCCATTGGGCGGATTCCTGGTAGCTCTAAGTATCGGGTTGATTCTTTTCATTCCCTTGATCATTTATCAAAACCTGATCCTCCCTAGTTATATCCTTCCATCCGCCCAGGCATTGGGAATCTGGGGAAGAGTGACACAATTCTTTAATTTAACATGGTACTTCTTTGATATGGGTACAAGCATTGCCTTTATCAAATACCTTTCTGAATTTCGAGTCCATAATCCCAGGAAAGGGATTCAATATGGGCAGCTTTTCATCTGGTGGCAGGTAATTTCAGGATCAATACAAGTAGCCCTGGTTATCGGAATTGCATCAACCATAGGTGTTCGTTCGGTGTATGCTATTTATATCTGGAGTGTAATCATCCACTCGATCATTCAACTTCCCGGGTTCTTCCAGGTTATGCGCAATGCATTAACCGGGTTCCAAAGGTTGGATTACAGCAGATTTCTTGACATCACATTATCCGTCATCCTCCCGATGCTGGTTCAACCGATCTTTGTTACGCTCATGTTTGCATGGGGAAAAACACACCCGGTTTTTGGAAGTTCCATGGGAGGATTATTGGGTTTGGGTATTGCTGCTTACGCAGCTGAGTTTGCCACGTTCCTATTGGGTTTGTGGTTGTATAAAAGAGCTGGATATAATGCCCGCATTCTATTCCTGGCTCATTTTGATTGGGAAGTGGTAAAGAATAGCTTTAAATTCGGTGTTTTTGAAATGCTTGGTTCAGCTGCCTGGTCAGCTGGGCAAGCAGCCGAGATATGGATAACCCAGTCCCGCTTGATCAATTATGCAGAAATTTGGGGGAACTGGGTTCTTGCACAAAATTTTATTTTTGCATTCAACGTTACACAGACCTTAAATGATGGCGTCATGCCGGCTATTTCAGAAGCAATTTCAAATGGAAAAAGAAAATTAAGTCAATACTACACGGTCATGACCTATAAATACAACGGAATGATCAGTGCCTTTCTAGGTGCTGTCCTTTTAGCAGTTGCGCCAAGCTTTATTATTGGTGCCTCCGGTATGGAATTTCAAAGAGCTTCCATTTATGTGATCCCTCTGGTCATCTGGGGAGCTATTCAATTTCCTTCCTGGGTCGGGGATATTGTTCAACTTGGAGCAAACAAACCTTACTTAAAGTCAATCCTTATTTTTTCCGAGCAAACCATTCGGGTGATTTTTGCCTGGATCCTGTTGGAAAGATTTCAGGTTAATGCTCTCATCATCGCATATTTCATTGGTTTATTGGCAAAGGGTATCAGTGCATACTTCGTAAACAATCATTATTGCTACCGACAGAAATTTTATTTCTGGCAAACCATCAGCGCTTCCATTTTATCAGGTACAACTCATTTCATTTTCTTGAAATGGGTTACAGGGATGATTTGGAATGGCGATCAGATCTCAAGTGTGCTTGTTTTCCTTGTTGGAATCCTGCCAAGCTTTCCGATATATATGTTCTTTTATGGGTTTTTTGGTGGCTGGGATGATGGAACTTTAGTGGAACTTAAAAAATCGATCAATCTCTCAGGGGGTGTCAAATTGATAGCTTATTGGGGAATGTATATGCCAACCATCCTGGGAACCAGGTTATCTCCAATCCATAATCGATTTCCTATTACGATCAGGGACCAGGCAATGATGGAAGCAGAACAATTAACAATTGAAAAAGTACAGCTATGACGCACAGTCGGAAATCCGCGACTAACCCTGCCATGGTTTTGGAGGACGAATGAAAAATACATTACACCTGGCATCACATACTCATTGGGACCGGGAATGGTATCTCACCTTTCAACAATTTCGAATGAAACTTGTAAACCTGATCGACGGATTATTAGACCTGCTTGAGAATGATGGAAAGTACAAATATTTTATGCTGGATGGACAAACAATTGTACTGGAGGATTACCTGGAAATTCGTCCGGAGATGGAAAATAAACTCAAGGGTTTAATTCGATCAGGCAGGCTGATCATAGGTCCATGGTATATTTTGCCGGATGAATTCCTGGTAAGTCCCGAATCGACAATACGCAATTTGCTGTTGGGTGATCAAATCTGTAAACATTTCGGTGGGAAAATGAACATAGGTTATGTCCCAGACCCGTTTGGACATATCAGTCAGATGCCCCAGATATTGAATGGTTTTGGAATCCATTCAGCAATATTCAGGAGAGGATTATCGGATGAACCGGTGGAACTGAACTGGGAATCACCTGATGGGTCAAGTGTGTTCGTATCCTACCTACGTGATGGTTATGACAATGCTGCTGGATTGCCAACCCATGACAAGCTGCTTTTTTCAAAGGAAGTAAAACGATTAAGTGATTCGCTCAAACAACACTCCGCAGCAGATCAAATCCTTTTAATGCAGGGTACTGACCACATGCGTCCGCCAGTGGATACGTCTGATGCTATCGCTTCCACCAGTGGAATGTTGGATGGGGATGTTTTGATCCATTCAACTTTGGAAACATACTTGGATGCAGTTCAAGCTTCGATCAAAGGATTTGATATTCCCACCATTTGCGGTGAACTTCGTTCACCTAAAAAACACCATTTATTGCCCGGCGTGTTGTCTACACGCATGTGGATAAAACAGTTGAACAATTCTTGTGAAACATTGCTCGAAAAATGGGCAGAACCTTTCAGCACAATCAACCAACTCATCGATGGTAAATTTGAAAATCGATTCAACCAAAATCCATCTGAAATCTTGGATCATGCCTGGAGGATCCTGCTGCAGAATCATCCTCACGATTCCATTTGCGGTTGTTCGATTGATCAAGTTCATGATGAAATGAAAACCCGGTTTGAACAGGTTGAGCAAATCGGAGATGAAATTACACTGCAAAGCCTGGTCCAGATATCCAACAAGATCAATACCAGCAGAGTAAAACCAGAGGGTGATGTTTCTTCCTTGATCGTATTTAATCCAAACTCATTTAAACGAAGTGATATTGTTAATTGTGAATTGAACATCCCTTCTGAGGTCCAATCCTTCAAACTGGTCGATCCAGAAGGGAATCAAGTACCATTTCAGATTTCAGGATCAAATTCAAGTGAATTGATCAATATGAAACTCGACAAAGATGGTTTGGCAGGAGTGATTGGAAGTATCCATGATGGGAGGATAGGCAATCTTTCCATCCAAACCATCAAGTTTGATCAAGAAGATGAATCCACCATCAAAATCATGGCTGAGCTGGATGAAATTAAACCACCAAATTTAACTGAATGGAACAATGCATCAATTGCCATTAGTCAATATCTGCAAGACCCATCCATAAAGTTCTTACATATTCAAGCGTTCAATTCCAAAAGGACGAACATTTCATTTTTTATTTCAGATATACCGCCATTGGGTTGGAAAACGGTATTTGTTCAAGTAGAACCCAAAAGTGTTGTTATACAACGCAAAGTTAATTTGATCACAAAAATGCTATCTCCAATAATGATCAAATTACTTGATACAAAATCAGTACAGAAACTCTTAGGATTATTTTCCAGGAATAAATCAAAACCTCCTTACAAAATTGAAAATGAATTCTTTATTGTGGAGTTGGATAGATCAGGAACGCTGAATATTATTGATAAGAAGAACTCCAAACAATTAACAAATCTGAACTTATTCATGGACGGTGGAGATACAGGCGATGAATATAACTACTGCCCTCCTGAAAATGACAGCGTAATTTCTGCGAAGTTGGTCAAGAAACGAATTTATCGAGAAAATATCAAAGAGGTATTAGAGGCGCATTTCATCATTAATGCACCATCAGAACTTACTTCCAATAGGAAATCCCGGAAAAAAGAAAAGAAAATAATAACAATAATAACCAGGGCTCAACTCGTTTCTGGTGTTCCTCGAATAGATATAAAAACGAAAATTGAGAACACAGTCAATGATCATAGATTAAGGGTTCACTTCCCCTTCAAGGATAAATCTGAGATTAATCAACCGATCAAAGCTTATCATGATGGACATTTTGATGTCATCAATAGACCTGTTGGGATTCCTGAGTTTTATTCCAGTTGGGTGGAAGATCCAAGACCCGAAGTTCCCCAAAGAGTTTTTTCAGACATATCCAACAATGAATATGGTCTTATGGTAGCAAATCGCGGGTTACCAGAAGTGGAAATATCTTCTATCAATGGAAACCATGAATTGATCCTCACATTGATAAGATCGGTCGGCTGGCTCTCAAGAGATGATTTTCCGAATAGAAAAGGGCATGCAGGACCATTTCTGCCAACACCTAAAGCACAGATGGAAGGAACTTGGGAATTTGAATACAGTATTATTCCCCATGCTGGAACGTGGAGATCCGAACAGGAATTTGGATGTCCTTACCAGCAAGCTTATGGATTTAATACACCCATGAAGGCTGTTGAATCTTCGATCCATAATGGGCAGCTGCCTTCAATAGGATCATTTATCACCGTGTACCCAGGAGAATTTGTCATAAGCTCGATTAAACGAGCGAATGACAAAAATGGTTGGATCCTGCGAGGATATAACCTATCAGATAATAATTTAATGGTTAATATTTCCTTCTGGAAACCCTTTTCCGAAGTATCTTTAACAAATCTAATGGAGGAATCTTCAGATAGATTATTTGCCAACAAAGACGGTAGTTATTCTGTGCCTGTTCTACCTCATCAAATCTTAACATTGAGGATAAGTAATTTCTAGGTGTATGATTCAATTATGGATCATTATTACCTTTATCCTTTATCGAATTACTCCCGGTAAAGAAAAGAATCTTATCATCGCCTTGCAGGAGGAGAAATGTCAAAAGTCTCATCTTCAAGCCACCCCCTGGTAGCACATAAATTAAGCAAATTAAGAGATAAGAACACGAACCCCAAGAAATTTCGCGAACTGGTTCGTGAGCTGGCTGCATTATTAGCATATGAAGCCACCGCAGACCTAAAGACCTTAGGTTGTAAGATTGAGACTCCCATGCAAGCAACCACAGGGTATGAGTTGGAAGAAAAGATCGGTCTGGTTCCCATCTTGAGAGCTGGATTGGGAATGGTGGAAGGATTTTGGGAACTTATGCCATCAGCAGAAGTATGGCATATCGGAATTTATCGTGATGAAAAAACACTGAAACCGGTAGAATATTACAACAAACTGCCTATTGAACCAACGGTTTCCGTCTGCCTGATACTGGATCCAATGCTGGCAACCGGCGGTTCCGCCTGTGCCACCGTTGATGTATTAAAACGCTGGGGAGTCAAAAAGATTAAATTTGTTGGTTTGATCGGTTCCCCTGAAGGGATACAGGTTATGCAGCTAGCTCATCCGGACGTAGACATCTACCTGGCTTGTATTGATGAGAAATTAAACAATAATGGGTACATCCTGCCAGGACTTGGCGATGCTGGTGATCGTCAATTTGGCACTGCGTAAAAATATTTAAAAAATCGTTGAATCAAGAATTGAAGATTATCGAATGTCATAACCAGTAATACGAACAAGGATTTTGTGGATGCCTACTGCTGGCAGGTAAAGAAGGATATGGAGAAACCCACTTAAACCGATAACCATCGCCAGTCCATTGAGTACGGAATTTAGAGAAGGTACCAGGTTTTCCATTATCCAGGGACCAGCGCCTGCCAATACCACTACCACCAATAATATCCCCATTGTTAAACCCAAAGGCAACCATGAATGCCTGTCTGAATCAGATGGGAGCATTGTGCTGCTGACAACGAACATCAAATAAGCCAACAACCAGAAGAATTTTTTATCCTGGAGCAATAGCAATCCGGACCAGAATAGGGAAGATTGACCGTTTAGTAATAATTCCCAAAGAACTGGCAATTCAAGATAAACCGTCGCCAGGTACGCGATCAGAGAACCACCTGTAATCAAAGGCGCTGCTCCTATTATTGAACCCCTCAACCAATCTGCTTTTTCCGTTTCCACATACCCCAATTGCAATTGACCACCCGAGGTAGGTTTAGGAATTATCGAAAATCGGCCCGTCCTTACTCCTGTCAATCTTGCCACCACCAGGTGACTTATTTCATGAATAAAAACCCCTGGGAGGAAAATCAAGGCAAATAACGAAATTGCCGCTTTCTTTTTCTTTGTCAGGAGATAGAAAATTGTTTGAATTTCCTTATGAACCTGGTTTTGAATCAAATTAAAAGGAATCAATAAAACCAAAACCCATATCAATCCATCCAAGTTTTGCAAAACAATATTCGCTTGCATTTATTTTCGGGAGCATATCCGGACAATTTCAACAAATTGATCCACTTGTAAACTGGCTCCACCAACAAGGGCACCATCAATGTCATCATGGTCAAAAAACTCAGCAGCGTTTTCGGAAGTGACTGATCCACCATATAGCACACAAACCGAGTTCGCAATATTGTCTCCGTATAAATCCAACAAAGCTGGACGAATGATATCCTGTATGGTGACGTTTGCATTCTCACCGGATGAGGCTTTACCAGTTCCAATAGCCCAGATAGGTTCATAAGCGATTATGGTTTTTATAACTTCACTGGCATTGACATTCTTATAGCCGTTAAGAATCTGCCTTTTAAGTACACTTGAAGTTAATTCTGAATCTTTCTCAGTCAAGGATTCGCCAATACATAATATTGGGATCAGCTCGTGATCCAACGCAGATCTTAATTTCTTATTGACAATCTCATCTGTTTCGTCGAAATATGTCCTTCTTTCGGAATGCCCTACAAGAACATATTTACAAAATTCAGCTACCATTAAAGGAGAGGTCTCACCTGTGAATGCCCCTTTATCTTCCCAATGCATATTCTGAGCACCCAGGGCAATTTCTGTCCCAGTTAAAAGAGATGCAGCAGGAAGCAAGGACATAAAAGGAGGGAAAAGTATTTTGGTCACATTATTAAATTCACGGATACCTTTACTTATATCAAATACCAACGACCTGGATTCCTGAACAGTTTTATTCATCTTCCAGTTGCCTGCTATGACAGGAACTCTCATCTTCTCTCCTAATTTCCACTTCTGAATCGTTCTAGGCATGGCTTGGATTAACCAGCAGACGTGGGGAATAATGAATATGGTCTTAAATTAAGATCTCATTCCTTCCCCAGGGGGTAATCTACAATTCCAGATTGAATTTAGCCTGAAATTCTATTTATCCATCAACACTGATACACCAGGTAGAGATTTACCTTCCAGCATCTCCAAAGACGCCCCACCACCAGTGGAAATATGGGTAATCTTATTTGCCAGACCAGATTGTTGAATTGCAGCCGCTGATTCCCCTCCACCTATGATACTTTTAGCTGAACTATTAGCAATGGAATATGCAATTCCAAAAGTTCCCTTTGAAAATTCTGGAAACTCAAAAACACCCATTGGTCCATTCCAGACAATCGTTTTTGCATTTTGAATGACCTTTTCATAAGATTTTATTGTCTCTGGACCGATATCAAGGATTCGCCAACCGTCAGGAATAGATCCACTGGGAATCACCTTCCAATTAGCATCATTTTCAAATTTATCTGCTATCTTTACATCCACCGGGAGTCTTATCTTTTTATTGCTCATGTTTAGGAATTCGCGTGCCTTCTCCAACACGGAGTCTTCCACCAAAGAATCACCTACAGGATAACCTAGAGCTTTGAAGAAGGTATTCGCCATCCCCCCACCTATCAATATCTGATCTGCCTTGGATAACAGGTTCCTTATCACACCAATTTTGTCACTGACTTTTGCTCCACCGAGAATTGCCACGAATGGTCTTTCTGGTGATTCAATGGCTGAACCTAGAAACAGGATTTCTTTTTCCATCAAAAATCCAGCAACTGCAGGGAGGATCCTGGCAACACCTTCAGTAGATGAGTGAGCACGATGAGCAGAACCAAACGCATCATTTACATAGATTTCCGCCAATTTCGCCAGGTCCCGCGATAATTCAGGGTCATTTTTTGTTTCTCCAGCATGGAACCGGGTATTTTCCAGCAGTAAAACGTCCCCAGGACCCATTTTCTCCACAAGATCTTCTGTTTCCCGACCAATACAATCCTTCGCAAATTGAACAGGTTTCCCTATGAGTTCAGATAACCTGGGAACTACAGGTTTAAGGGAATACTTTGCATCGAATTTTCCATCCGGTCTACCAAGATGAGAACAGAGTATAACTTTACATTGCTTCTTTACAAGGTATTCGATGGTTGGTAATGCTGCTCTTATCCTTGTATCATCACCAATTATTCCATCTGTGATTGGGACATTAAAATCGACACGTACCAAAACTTTCTTTTGTGCAATTTCAATATCTCTAATGGTTTTTTTGTTAAACATTTGTACTTCCTTATGATACTCTTGCTGGCATTAGTCAGAGTGCTTTTGCCATCAAAGCTGCCAGGTCTGCAGTTCGAACTGAGTAACCCCACTCATTGTCGTACCAGGTAACAACTTTGATAAAATCACTTGATCCTTTTCCTAAAACCTGCGTAAATGGCAGGTCAATTGATGAAGAATGGGGATCACCTTTGAAATCCATGCTAACAAGGGGTTCATCTACCACCTGCATAATTCCTTTCAACCTGGGCGTATTTGCAGCATCACGGAAAGCCTGGTGTAACTCATCGGTTGTGATTGGCTTTGTGGTCTGAATTGTGCAATCAACGATCGAAACAGTTGGCGTCGGTACACGCAAAGCAAACCCATCGAATTTCCCGGCAAGTTCGGGAATGACCAGTTTTAAAGCTCTTGCAGCACCCGTGGAAGTGGGTATGATATTCATTGCTGCAGCACGGGCTCTACGTAGATCTGAATGAGGCAGGTCAAGGATCTTCTGATCATTTGTATATGAATGGATCGTAGTCATAAAGCCTCGTTCGATTCCATAATTGTCGAAAACCACCTTTACAGCAGGCGCAAGACAGTTTGTGGTGCAGGATGCGTTAGAGACAACATGATGCCTGGAGTTATCATATTGATCCTCATTCACACCCAAAACTATGGTTAAGTCTTCCCCTTGAGCTGGTGCAGAAATAATCACTTTTTTCGCCCCACCCTTATTAATGTGATTGCTCGCTCCTTTGACAAATTTACCCTTCTTATTTTCACCATCATCCTTATTGGTGAAGATTCCCGTGCTTTCAATAACAATGTCAACCCCATGGACACTCCATGGAAGATTTGCAGGATCCATCTCATGGAAGACTTTGAGGGGCTGACCATCAACGATCAATTCTTCATTTCTTATTTCAATGCTCCCATGAAATCGTCCATAATTTGAATCGTACTTTAATAAATGTGCCATGGTTTTCAGATCACCGATATCATTAAAAGCAACTACTTCCAATTGCTCCGGATAATATTCGTTTATCGCTTTTAATACCTGTCGTCCAATACGACCAAATCCATTTATTCCAACTTTTGTTTTCATTTACCACTCCTGTAAAATTTCACCTCGAATATTTTATATTCAAACTAAATAGACACTGAACCTGCATCTTAAAGTTTACCCTATAGAAAATCATAATAATGGACCAGTTCTTTCAAATAGAAGATCCATTAATACTTTGGATAGTTTCATTGAATCATGCCTCCAGGGGTATTGATTGTCAATAAAATCTGCACAATAGATCCTTGGATCATTCGCAATTTCTTCATCTATAACCACCCACTCTACCCCATCCGGCTGAATAGTTGAATAATTATCATTACAAAGGATCAGATCAAATACCTCTCTTCCGATGTTGTTTTCCAAGGAATTAACATGATCGCTGATATTAAATTGGTCTGTTTCCCCTTTCTGAGTTGCGATATTACAAACCAGAACTTTAAGAGCTCGACTGGCTTGAAATGCAGCTAATAAATCTGGCACAAGCAAATTGGGGAGGATACTTGTGAAAATGCTTCCTGGACCGACTATGATCATATCAGCGTTCAAAATTGATTGTATAGCTGGTGGAAAAGCGGTAACGTCATTCGGTTCAATCCAAACTCTACGAACTTTTCCGGTTACTTCTGGAATTTGACTCTCGCCAACAACTCTGATCTCAGTACCTATGTTTGGTAATTGGACATCAGCCACCAGACGGACATTTTCGAGTGTTGATGGCAGAACTTTTCCGTAAACTGAAAGGACCCTGCCAGATTCCAAAATTGCATCATCAAAACTGCCTGTAATATCTACCATGGCAGAAATGAAAAGGTTTCCGAATGAATGACCGCTTAATTCTTCACTTCCACTGAACCGGTATTGAAATAATTGTGTCAATAAATCTTCATCGTTTGATAATGCAGCCAGGCAATTACGAATATCGCCTGGCGGGAGAATTCCCAAAGTTCGCCGTAATTCTCCAGAAGAACCGCCATCATCAGCAACTGATACTACCGCGGTCAGGTTGTGCGTGTATTCTTTCAAACCTCGTAAAACTGTGGAAATACCATGGCCTCCGCCAATCACAACTACCTGCGGACCTTTCTCCCTTCTACGATATTCAGAAACCTGGTCAACGAGTTTTTTCCCAGGACGCAATAACGGAATTACCAGGGATCTATTTACACCCCATATCCCCCAAAATATTAATCCCAATCCTATAGTACCGAATATGATGAATCTCAAAGTTCTGGAAATTGCCTTAAGAGATAATGCCGAAATGATCGGCAGCCACCAGGTATCAGGAGAGTTACGAAAGAAATCTAGCATGTAAATACCTAATCCGACCGAGATAATTGTGATTCCCAAAAGAACCAGGGCAAACCACCTTTTGATCCCCAGGCCTGGTACCAACCAACGGAAGGCTTGTGCCAGACCCCATTTAAATTTGGTAAACCATAGCTCAGTTTTATTAGGCATTAAATTGATGATAGCAGTTAATATTCAAAAGTGTCAAGGAATAATCCTTTATTTCGAATATTAAGGATATTATCCCATATGTTATAATTTGCACTATGAGTGCTCTGATCGCAGTTGACATCGGGGGTACAACAATGCGAGCCGCATCATACCCTACAAACAGTCTCAATCCAATTAAAATTAATAAGATCCATAGAATCAATTCGTCAAAACCTGTTTTTCAGTACCTATTAGAATTAATTCAATCTGTCTGGGTGGATTCACAAGAAGTATTGGGATTATCAATCGCTTCTCCTGGCCCTTTGGATCCAGAAACAGGGTTTATTTTCAATGCACCAAATCTACCCGGCTGGGTAGATTTCCCCCTTGGCGAAAAACTACGCGATACTATTTCGGTTCCACTATTTTTTGGGAATGACGCCAATTTAGCTGCTTTCGGAGAATGGAAATATGGAGCTGGTGTTGGTCACTCCAATTTGATTTACTTGACCATTAGCACCGGAATTGGTGGAGGTGTGATTTGCAATGGTAATCTGCTTACTGGTCACAAAGGTTTAGCAGCAGAGCTTGGTCATATCATAATTCAACCTGATGGCCCACTTTGTTCTTGTGGAAAGAGAGGCCACCTGGAAGCGATCGCATCGGGACCAGCAATTGTTAGCTATGCAAATGATCAAATCAAAAATGGCCAACCCTCCTCCCTGGCTCAAATTATTTATTTTTCAGCCGTTGATGTTGCAAACGCTGCTAGAAATGGAGATGAACTTGCGATAAAATCTATAGAACGAGCAGGTGAAACAATTGGTTTAGCGCTTGCAAGTTTTGTTCATATATTCAATCCCTCGATCATAATTCTTGGCGGCGGAGTGACAATGAGTGGAAATCTTCTCTTTGATCCATTGTTGCAGAAATTTAGATCAGAAATTATGGAACCTATTTATTCCAAGGATCTTGAAATTGTTCCAGCTAAACTTGGTGACGATTCAGGCCTCCTAGGAGCGC
>Ga0209641_10000626_pt1 | contig 32734 bp, 24 predicted proteins | sample RifCSP16_1_FD_184022 | JGI IMG/M metagenome (GOLD analysis project Ga0209641, IMG submission 184022) | Soil microbial communities from Rifle, Colorado - Rifle CSP2_sed 16_1 (SPAdes) (version 2) | ecosystem: Environmental > Terrestrial > Deep subsurface > Rock core/Sediment | place: Rifle... | reverse complement strand
GATGGTGTCACCTGGCTGAATTAAGCTCAGTAAGAACGTACCGGCCTCGACTTTATCTTTGAAGCTTTTCACTTTACTTTTTGCCATTCCATTCTCTAAGGCTGAGATGGCAATGTTCTCGGCTAATTCTCCGACTGTTACCAGATAATCAATTCCCAGCTCGAACACCTTTTGACCGATTTTGGAATGAAGTTCAGCAGCCTGGTCACCCAGCTCCAGCATATCTGCCAAGACCGCTATCCTGCTTCCGGAAGTACTGGTCAGCTGCAGAGACTCCAGGGCAGAGACCATGGAAGCTGGATTGGCATTGTAGCAGTCATTTATAATTTTGACTCCCCGGACCACCTGGATTTCCATACGCAAGTGTACCGGCCGGTAAGCTTCTAAGGCTTGAGTAATAGCCTGGGGCGTCACGTTAAAGTATTCTCCCACGGCATAAGCGGCTAAGGCGTTATAGATATTGTGCCTCCCCAAAAGATTGAGCCTGACCAGATTTTCTTTGACCCTAAAATCGATGTGCCCGTTGTCGGATATGGCTACCTCTTTAGCCTGGTAATCTGCAGCAGACTCCCAGGCAAAGGAAATAATCCGATGTTTCTCGCTTGAGGCCCGAGCTCGCAAGATTGCGTCGTCCAAGTTGAGAAACACGGGGCTTTTTTCTGGAAGTTCGTCTAAGAGCTCAAACTTGGCTTTGGCCACGTTTTCCAAAGTGCCAAAAGTTTCCAGATGCGCTGGGACAATGTTGAGAATAAGACCCAAAGTGGGTCTGGATAATTCTGCTAACCTGGCAATCTCACCAAACTGGCTAGTCCCTAATTCCAAAACCATGAGTTCAGTTTGAGGAGACAATTCAAAAATCGTCAGCGGCACCCCAATCAGGGTGTTAAAACTCCGCTGCGATTTCAAAACCTCGTATTTTGTCTCCAGAACCTGGGCAATCATTTCTTTAGTAGTGGTCTTGCCATTGCTGCCGGTAATGGCCAGCACTGGCAAATCAAATTTTCTGCGGTAATAGCCAGCCAGTTCCTGCAGAGCAGCCCTGGTATCGGTAACTTCGATAGTTGGAACGTTTGACAGGAGGGTCTGATCCAACTTCCTGGTTTTACTCTCTTCTATCAAGATGACTGCTGCCCCTCGGCTGACAGCCTGAGAAACGAAATCATGCCCATCGTTTCTTTCTCCGCTAATGCCCACAAACAGGTTACCCTTGACTAGAGAACGGCTGTCAATGGAAACGCCGACAAAACTTTTCTCCAGAAAATCAGGAACGGTCTTGACCAACTTTCCTCGGACTACTTGCAGAAGTTCTTTGACAGACAGACTAATCATTTTTTAGAGTATCCCAGCTTTTGCAGCTGCTTTTCAATTATTTCTCTTTCATTGAAAGAGTATTTTACCCCTCGGACTTCCTGATAATTTTCGTGCCCTTTGCCGGTTACAAGCAGAGTATCGCCTGCTTTGGCAGAACTCACTGTATACTCCAAGGCTTCTTTCCGGTCTAAGATGACTTTGACTTTGCTTCTTTGATTTATTCCTTCCAGAATGTCTGAGATTATTTCGTCGGGATTCTCCCCCCGGGGATTGTCCGAACTCAGAATTATGAGATCAGCCCAGCTTTCTGCCACTTTTCCCATCTGGGGGCGTTTACCCTGGTCTCTGTCTCCCCCGCAGCCGAACAGGCAAAAAAGCCTGCCAGAAGTAAAGGACCTGACTGTTTCCAAAACTCTCTGCATCCCGTCCGGGGTATGAGCATAGTCAATCCAGATATTGAAGTCCTGCCCTAAGTCTATTTTCTCCATTCTTCCTGGAGCGCCGCTGAAACTTTCCGCACCTTTCTTTATTTGATCGTAACTTAGCCCCAGAGTCTGGGCCGCGGCCAGCGCCCCACCGAAATTGGACAGATTGAATTCGCCGGTTAACTTAAGCTTATAATTCTCCTCTCCGCTGGGGGTGATGTAGACTACTTCTGTACCAGCCGGTCCAAACTTAAAGCTTTTGGCGAAGAATTGGGCCTTTTTATCTTTGAGCGAGTAGAAAAGCTTCTCAGATTTAGTGAGGCTGGCATAATAGAGTGAAGTCGGGTCGTCCAGATTGAGAATGGCATATTTATCTGTCCCTAAGCTGTTAAACAGAACCCCCTTAGCCTGGCGATAGTTCTCCATAGTCTTATGAAAGTCTAAATGCTCCCGGGTCAGGTTCGTGAAAACTGCTACGTGAAAATCTATGCCGTAAACCCGTCTCAGCTCCAGGGCGTGGGAGGAGACCTCCATTACTACTGTGTCTATCCCGGCACAAACCATCTGCTGCAAAAATGCCTGCAGGTCTAAAGACTCAGGAGTCGTCCGAGAAGCAGTAAACTCATCTCTGCCTATGAAGTATTTCACCGTGCCAATCAGACCGGTCTTGGCTCCAGCCGAATCTAAAATCGACTTCAGCCAGTAGGTAAGGGTGGTCTTGCCGTTGGTGCCGGTCACCCCGATAACTGACAGCTTGGAGCTTGGGTGGTCGTAGTATTCGCTGGCTAATCCAGCTAAAGCCAGTCGGCTGTCCTCCACCAAGACTTTTAGGTCAGGCTGGAAATCTCCGTCCTTTTCGGCCAGGATTGCGCTGGCTCCTCTTGCGATTGCCTGGGGTATGAACTGGTGTCCATCCTGCCGAAAACCTCGGATAGCTACAAAAAGGTCACCCGGCTGCACCAGTCTGGAGTCGTACTGAATGGCACGGATTTTCAGCCGGGTATCTCCTACTACCTTCTTGGCACCTAAAGCTCCAAGAAGCTTATTAATTTCTGCTGACAGAACAGGCTCCTTTTGGTCAAAAACTAAAGTTTCTGAACTTTGAATGCTTAATGACAAATGTCTCTACTTGGCTTTATTATGAATCTTTTTACTCTTATCGATAGTAATAAGTTTGCTTTCTCTGCTTTGAGCGACCTTCACAGAGCCTGTTTACCCTGACTGATTTTTGAGATTTTCGCTTCACCTGAGCCAGGCTTAGCTGCTACTGTTTGGACAGGCTCACCCGGTCGGTCTGTAGTGAGATTCTCTGGTCTTATCAGTTCAAAAGTGGGAGTGGAAGGTAAAGAGAGAATATCCCGGACTATCTCTCTGAAAACCGGGGCCGCGGTCTGGCCCCCGTAGTGCATTCCTTTAGGGCTATCCAGGGCTATCAGGCCAATATACCTGGGCTTTTCGACCGGGAAAAACCCCACGAAAGAAGAAAGATACTCGTCTGAATAGCCTTTTGTGCCGATTTTCACTTTGCGAGCAGTTCCGGTCTTTCCTCCAATCTCCACCCCTTCCAACTTGGCCGAAGTCCCAGTCCCCTCCTCAACTACCAGCTTCAAAAACTCTCTTACGGTTCGAGCCGTCTCCGGACTTATCACCTGCCGCAGCGGAGTAGGACTAAACTCTTTGACGGTCTGCCCTCGTGAGTCTAGAATTGCTTTCACGACATACGGCTTCAGCAGAGTTCCGCCATTAGCCAGAGCCGCATAGGCAGAGGCCAATTGCAGGGCTGTGACCGAAATCCCGTATCCAATTGAATTGCTGATCAGAGTCATCCTATTCCAATCCTCATAGGACTGCAGTTTCCCGGATGTCTCACCGGGCAGCTCGATTCCGGTTTTGAATCCAAATCCGAAATCGCGTAAATATCTGTACAACCGCTTTCGACCTATTTCTAGGCCGGTCTTGGCTAAGGCGATGTTGGATGAAAAAGCAACTGCTTCTTGAAATGTTAGATTTTCGTACTCATGTATGTCGTGCAGGACTCTTTTGCCTACTCCCACCGGCCATTTCCCTTTTTCTGCGTAAATGATGTCCTCCGGAGTTTTGACCTTTTCTTCCAGAGCAGCCGCAGCCGTAAAAGCCTTGAGGGTGGAGCCGGGCTCGAATTGGTCGGTCAAAGGCCTGAGCCTGCCCTGGTTTTCCAGGGAGGGCAAGTTGGGATTGTGGACTGTGGCCAGAGCCAAAATCTCTCCGGTCAAAGGATCCATCAGAAGTCCGAACCCGGATTCGGATTTGGTCTGGATTATTCCCTGCCGTAACTTACTCTCCAGAATCCACTGGAGCTGAACATCCAAGGTCAATCCCAGACTATAACCAGGCTTGGCCTCTTTCCAGGAGAGCTCTTTTATGTTATACAGCTCCCCCCGGGCATCTTTTTGTAGAACTTCTGAGCCATCCTCCCCAGCCAAAAGGGAATCATAGTATAGCTCTAATCCAGATAACCCTTTGTTATCCACATCGGTTAATCCAATCAGGTCTTGGGCTAATCCCCCCAGGGGCTTGGTTCTTTTGAACTCCTCTCGGACGTAGACCCCTTTGAATCCCCAGCTCTCCACCAATTCGGCTTGAGAAGCCTCGGTCTGCCTGATGATCCAGAAGAACTTTCGGCCGCTCTGTAGATTGTTGAAAATGTAGTCGTAGCCTTTGCCGAAATTTCGGCTGAACTTGGAGGCAATCTCTTTAGGGCTGACAATGCTGTCCGGAACCCCAAAAAAGGATTGGGCTGTGATATTGAAGGCTAATTTCATCCCGTGTCTGTCATAAATCGCCCCGCGCTGGGCTTTCTGGGTAGCTTCACGGAAGTTCTGGGATTGGGCTCTGACCTGATAACGCCCGGCCTCTAGGATTTGGATCTGAAAAAGCCGGCCAATTAGCACCAGCCAAAACAGGCTCGCCAGGAGCAAGACTAAATGCAACCTCCTCTTGGCTCCCTTTTGGAAGGCTATCTCCAAACGCTTAGTCATTCTTCTCCTGGGCAATGGCCTCTGGTTCAGCTAGGCCCCAGGCTCTCTTTCCATAATGTTTCAGGTCTGCCAAAAGCCTCTGCCACTTTTCTGATGAAGAGTTTTGGACCGGATCAAACAGAGCGATCTGCTGAGTTATTTCCGTGGATTTGAATCCCAGATTTCTCTCAGCCGAAAGGCAAACCTGCTGGGGTGAGCCCAGACGAGTTACCTCTATTGCCAGATATTCCTTAGCCTTTTCTAGTTCGGACATCTGCTTTTCTATTTTCCCTATCTCTCTCACCAGGTTGACGGTCTCCATTCTCTGCCAGATGTAAAGCGTGGAAAGTAACGCCAGGGCCGCTATGCCAGCCAACAGAAACCAGAAATTCGATCTGGGCTCTTTTCTGATAGAGCGCTTTTTGCTAAATTTGTTTTTCAGAGCTCATTCTCCAGTCTTTCTAAGACCCTGAACTTGGCGCTCCTGGCACTGGGATTGATTTGAATCTCAGAGGGGGAAGCCAGCACTGGCTTTTTGGTGACCCCCCTCCACTCGGATTTGCCTCCACAGACGCAGACCGGAGAGCCTGGCGGGCAGATACATTTTCGGGTGAGCTGCTGGAAGGTTTGTTTGACCAGGCGATCTTCCAAACTGTGGTAAGATATGACTCCTATTCTCCCTTTTGGCTCAACTGCCTGGAGAGCCAGCGCCAGTCCGGTTTTCAGTTCTTCTATTTCTTGATTGACTTCCATGCGGATAGCCTGAAAGACTCTGGAAAGGGTTTTAATTCTGCCTTTGGGAGAGACTGTTTTCTCAACTATCTCTGCCAACTGCCGGGTACTCTTTATCTTCTGTCCGGCTTGGCTTATATTTTTGGCAATCTTCTTGGCCATTTTTTCCTCTCCATACTCTTTCAAGACTTTAGCCAGTTGCTCCTGGCTGTAAGAATTAACTACATCATAGGCAGAAAGGCTCTGACTCTGGTCCATCCGCATATCCAAGGGCCCATCTAATAGATATGAAAATCCTCTCTCCTTTTGGCTGATTTGCCAATATCCTAATCCTAAATCAAAGAGTATTCCGGTGAATCTCTCTATGCGGCTTAGGCTTCTCAATTCACCCAGCTGACCGAAACTCAACTTGAAGAGAGCCACATTCTTAAAGCTTCTCAACCTTTTGCCGGCAAATTCTAGGGCTTGCTGATCTCGGTCGATTCCTATCAACCTGCCCGCCGGTTCCAGCCGGCTCAAGATAGCCTGGGAATGTCCGCCCAGACCTATGGTACAGTCTAAGTAAACTCCCTTCGGGTTAGTTACAATGAGCTGGATGACTTCATTTAAAAGAACGGGTCTATGAACTAATTCTTTCAAAACAAAATGGATTCCGCCGCCTGCTCGTAATTTTTGGGAGAGTTCTTTAAGTAATTCTCCCAAACCTGAGTATTCCAGATTTCGATGCGGTTTAAGTTGCCGACTACGAAGGCTTCCTGCTCCCGGGACAGTTGAGCTTGCTCCAAGAGGTTTTGGGGAATTATCATTCTCCCCTGAGCATCCAAGGGTGCATCAACTGCTTGGGATAGCAATAGCCTGACGAATAAGCGGTTGTCAGACTGAGTGAAAGAGAGATTTTTTAGCTTATCTTCGATTTTCTTCCATTCATCGGCCGCAAAGAGAAAAAGGCATCCCTCCAGACCCCGGGTCAGGACAAACTGGTCACTGAGAGCACCACGGCCTGCCTTTCTGAGCTTGGCCGGTAGGCTCAGCCGGTTTTTATTGTCGATTATGATCTTATAAGATCCCTTAAATGCTGACATACAAGAAAGTTAGCAGCTTTTCTCCACTTTTACCCACTCTTCTCCACAATTTTGGCAATGATACCCTTTAGGCTATTTCCTGTCAAGAAAAAAATGCAAGATAATCAGAAAATCTTTAAGTATAGTAATAAGTTATGAATGGAGAGTGATTGCGTATCTATGGAAACACTTTATAAGAACTGCTTCAGAAGATTGCGGATAGTTATTAACTGGCCAAAATCAGGCTTGTAAGCTACCTTTTGACAATCTATTTCAGATTATCTATTTCCAAATACTTTTTTAAATGGGAGGCATACGATTCGTAGAATCGAGCTCGTAAACAGCCCTGCTCCGAAAAGTAGTAAAAGAATTGATTTAAGGCCTGAGGAGTGATACTTCTGAAGGTATTTGAAGAAACCCAGATGAGTCTGGTAGATCATGGCCACTTTTCTTTTCTGGGTTGAAGCTCCCAGATGATGAGTAACTTTGGCTTCTGGAAAATAAACTATCTTGAAGCCCCCTTGCTTTATGCGAAAACAGAAGTCTACGTCATTAAAAAACATACCAAAACGTTCGTCCAGCCAGCCAACTGTTTCAACTACGCTTCTTCTTACGAGTAAGGCAGAGGCCATGGGCTGGTCAACTTCCTTCTCTCTTTGAAAGTCAAAGTCCCCCATCCGCCACCAACCAAAAATCTTACTGTGTGGAAAGAGCTTGGAAAGTCCGCTGAATTCCCAGACCAGAGTCAGATAGTTCGGGAATCTCCGGCAAGAGGGTTGGATCCTGCCATCTGGACCGACCAGCTGCGGCCCCACTGCTCCCACGCTGCTGTCTTTCTTGAGATATTCTATCATTCTTGAGAGTGAATCGGGATGCAGGATGGTATCCGGATTTAGAAGCAAGACAAATTCTGCATTGGCCATCTTTAGCCCTTGATTACAGGCCCTGGCGTAGCCCAAGTTCCGCGGACTTGAGATCAGTCTAACCTGCGGAAAAAGTCTGCTCACCTTTTCTGGGGTTCCATCTTCAGAATCGTTGTCCACCAGAATGACTTCTAGCCTAGGATTTCTTGGTTTAAAGATCGAATCCAGGCAGGCTGGCAGATACTCCCAGCTGTTCCAAGATACAATCACGATTGATACTTCTGCTCTAGCCATAGAAATAGGGCCGAATCTGGCCAAATAGATAGACCAGGTCGGATATAAAAAGCAGAATAGGAAGTGAAAGAATCCAAATTCTGCGGGATGAAATCTGATTCCAGCCCAACGCCAGAAGCAGGGCAATAGGCAAAATGGAGATGAACAGATTCTTCCCCCAAGAGGTCATAATCGGGTATGAGAGGCTGTACCACAATGAGGCCAGGATCAGCAAGATAAAGTTGAACACTGAGAGCACGACTAAGTTGAACTGGAATGGGTTTGGTGAGCTTGACCTCTTGACGCTTTGAAAAAATCTGGTCAACCCAAATATAGAAATCAGACTGATTCCTCCAAAGACGAAGATGTAAAACCAAATCGGCAAATGGATCTCATAAGCTCTCCCGGCCGCGGCCCAAAAACTCCAGAAAAGATTTCTCCCTGCGATTATATATTCAACTAAGCTATGATTCAGGAGAGAACTCTTCAATTCAAATCCGGGGTTGAGGGCTAAGAGCTCTCCGTAGGTTTGGCTTGTAAACCGGAACCAGGGGGCTACCATCAGAGCCGTTACTGCTAAAACCGGGAAGACTAATTTACCCCAGCTTTTCTGGTGGAATAGTATCAGACTAAAAATTAAAGTTGGCACTAATACAAGACAATTGTATTTACTCAGAATTCCCCAGCCTAAGATTAGACCAACCAGAAAAAGTTGGGTGGGCTTGTGGATCCTCTCGCTCAGCATCAAAAAGAAAAAAAGGGTGGACAGAAACATTGCCAGGCTATCGTTGGTAATGGAGGCTGTATTGGACACTAAAGTAGGAATGAAGGCAATCAGGCTGAGACTGACAACCGCGACATTTTTGTCATCCGGTATAAACCTAGTTAAAAAGAGGTAGGCGACCCAGAAGGTGCCGATCCACAGAAGAACTGACAGCCAGCGCAAGACTCCGGCCATCTGATTGTTATCTTGGAAGGATTCTGAGTGGAAATCTGCTTCAGAATTCTCCGTTAATGTTCTGCTTTCTCCATTCAGAGATGGGAATAAGGAGTATATCCCGGCTGCAAGAATGTAATACATCGGTGGCTGATACCCCTCATAATAGGGGAAAGCTGGCTTTGAGACCGGGAAGGCCTTAAACTTATGAAGATATTCAATGTAATAAAAATGGGGATATTCGTCCGCCTGCTGCCAGACTGGAATGACATAAACCCAGAGGGCCCGGAGTGCCAGACCAGAGAGAAAAATCAGCAGAATTGCGCGTTTGAATTCTCTTACAGTCACTTGAGACAATCTGTGAGAAAATTGGCCAATTTCTGTGTGAGACATTTTCTATCAAACTGCTCTAAATTGCCCTGGGTTTGTTCCAACCCCAATTCTCCTTTCTGGTGTTTTTCAAAAAGCCGCACGAGTTCGAACTTGATTCTGTCTTTATCCCTTGGGTCTACTATCACTCCGGTTTTCTGTTGTCTGAGCAACTCTGCCGCTGCCCCCTTCTCTGGGACTATAGCCAAGATTGGCTTTCTGGAAACCAGATATTCATAAATCTTACCGGTAGAAAATAGTGGAGAACCCTTCTCACCACCGGTAGTCAGCAGCAATACCTGGGCTTTCAGTAAATATTGCAGACTTTCCCGGTGAGGCAGATAACCTATTGTGACCACGTTTTTTTCCAGCCGGTACTCTTGAAGAAGTCTTGGCCAGTCCCAATCCAGAATCAGCCCGACTTTGGTAAAGGACGCCTTTTCCGCGAACTCTCTATTCTCGGCGACCAGCTGGGAATAAGCCTCCAGAAAGGGTCTGGGGTCGTGCAGCCGATTGAAAGTTCCCAAATAGACGATTTCAAATTTGCCGGAAGCAGTCGCCTGTAGACCGCAAAAATCGGCTGGGTCAAATCCGTTCAAAATTGTTTCGATTTTCTCGCATCTATATTTCATCTTAAAATCGTCTGCTACAAACCGATCGACTGTCACAGTCCCTTTTGCCCGACTTACGACCTTTCTTTCCAAGGATTGACTAATCTTTCTATGTAGCGCAGTAGGATAATTCTCCGCAACCAGATCCGATGGGTCGCGAAAGTCTAAAACAGAAGGTCTACCCCCAATTTTGCTGAGCCAAAAGGAGACTAAATGAGCTGTAACTGGGGGGGAAGTGGAAAAAATTACATCGATCTTATGTCTTCTGAGGATCGACAACCCTTTCCACAAGGCAAAGGGGAACCAGCCAATTTTTGTGTCTGGAACAAAAAGACATTTCAAGAATCCGAACTTGTCAGATATCCTGGTGGACGCACTCTTCAGTCCCCCTCTCTTCTGAATGATAAGTTTCCTGAGAAGGTGCAAAATCCGATGCGGGTCCAGAGAGCCGGTCCGGAAGACTTCTACCCCTTTCGGCACCTCCCCTAAGAGAGTCTGATCCCAAGCCGGATAGCTAATATTTTTGACAGTGAGCACCACCGCTTCCCAGCCAAAATCAGGCAGATACTTGACAAACTTCAAAACTCTCTGAACCCCTGCCCCCCCTAATGGTGGAAAATAATAGGCTATTATCAGTACTTTCTTTTTAGCCATCTTGGCCGAATTTCTTCTGCTCCATTAATTCCAGGAATTTTTCTCGCAAGATATTTAGATTGTTTTGGTAGCCGGTTTTCTCTCTGACCAAACGCATATTATGGTCCACGAATTTCTGCAGCTCTGAAAAGTTTTCGCAAATGTGTGAAATTGTTTCTGCCAGAACCCGGGGTCGGTCTACCGGTATCAGATATCCATTCTCGCCATTTTTGACCCATTCTCTATTGCCGGGAATATCAGTCACCACCGGCACCAGCCCAGAAGCAAACGCTTCTAAGAGAGATACGGAAGTGCTATCCGACCTGGAGGTGGACACATAGATATCAGCTGAGCGAAGTAAATCAATCAATTCCTCTTGCTTGAGGCTCCCCCGGAACTCCACCCAATCTGAACAGCCCTGTCGAATGACTTCCTCTCCTAACTTTTTTCTCCGTGAGCCTTCTCCCACAATAATAAATTTAACTTTTTTCTGGGTCTGCTTGACAACTAGTGGGATAGCTTGGATAAGTAAGTCGAGGTTGTAAACCGGCTCCAGACGCCGGGTGCTGACTACTGTGAAAACATCTTTTTCACACAATCTCTTTGTTGCGGTGGTGACGAATTCTTCCTCTACCCCCAAGGGAAAACTCGAAATCTTCTTTGGGTCTGCACCCAGTTTTACCATTTCTTCAGTCAAATATAGAGAATCAGAAGTGAGCCAATCCGCCTTCTTCAGCACCCAGCTGGCCCGCTTCCGATGCAGGATTGATTTCTGAGCGGAAACTAAAATATCAGACCCCCAGGCTGAAACAACCAATGGTTTTACTTTCAGCCCGGCTCCGATCAGACCATAATTGGGAACAAAGTGGGCATTTACTATGTCCGGATTAATCTTTTTGACCAGCTCTCTGATTTCCTTATTAGCCAGAATATACTTTGCAAAATCCCATCGACTCCTAGGCTGTATGTACATTGTCTCTGTGACTGAGACCTCTGGTTTCTCTAAGGAAATCAGGTGAGTCTTATCCTCCTGGCGGTTGAAAAAGCCAATCCAGCGTTGAATGTGAATTGAGCGGGCATCTGCCAAAAAGACCAGCTTCATCTTCTTCTGAGGATATCCACCAATTTGCCCAGAGTGAAGGTTTTCTCATATACTTGGTAAGATTTTCTTTTCCCTCCCCACTGCTCCTTAAAATGAACCAGACCCTCTGTCCCCGGAGGTGAGCCCCCCAGATTGTAATGAAAAAGGTTATGCTCTTTACACCATTTTAGGCTTTGCCCCATTAAGAAATCGTTGGTACGCCAGGACAAGCCCTCTGGATCTGAACCCCCATCCCAGAGATAGAGCTCATCTTTGAAAACGAAATTGATTTGGTAGCCAATAATTTTATTGTCAACTTCAGCCAGCCACCACAAAAGCCAATCACAGCCCTTCCCAGAATTAAATATGTTAAGATAAAATGGCTGCGAATACTTCGGTATAGTCTTGTGCCTCTGACAGGTTTTTAAGTATAAGTCATAACATATTTGTACTTCCTTTCCAGCTTCTATCTTTCTAGCCTTTACTTTTTTTCTTTCGGCCTGTTGAAACCCTCTTTTCGTCAAAAGCCCGTCAAGGTCAGAATTACCAAGTTCAATCAAGTGGGTAAAGGCCTGTCTGCTTGTGAAGCCGGCTTGAGCCAGAAAGGGGTATTTCCCCAGAAAATCGACAATCTGGAATCTCAGAGTCTTAAGAGATTTCACTATTGATAGGACTTCAAGCAGAAATTCTTCCTTTTGTGATTCAGCGGACAAAAGATTAACCGGTCCCCCATAACCCCCCATGGGCATAGAAAACAAACTCTCCCAGCCTTTTTTTCTAATCTTTATCAGAGGCAGAGCCAGTGCATATCCTGAGTCTATTTTTTCAACAAAATATAGCGCCCGGCAGAAATCATAACTTTTCTCCCAGAGATCAGCCCAGACTGAGGTGTGATAGAACGTGGCAGCTTCTGTTGACTCTAAAAGTTTGTCCCACTCTTTGTGATCTAGGCTACTACTATTCAGGAGGGTGAAACTCATTTAGGATATTTATCTCCGGATCAGGGCAATCTTGCCAACCGAGGTCTTTCCGCCGGGAAGTGTGACTGAGAAGAGATATATTCCAGAGGCCACTAACTTTCCTTCCTGATTTCTTCCATCCCACTGATCGGTTGACTTAAGTTTTCTGATCAACTCACCGCTGGGGGTGAAGATATTAATCTTGGCTTGGAAGGGGAGTCGGGCAAAGGAAACTTTTTCGCTTCCCATTTCAATCACAAAGGGATTGGGATAGGCGAAGACATTTTCCAAGTCACTGGCCGGCTGGGACAAAGGCAGGCTCAGCCGAGAGAGACCGTTGCTGGTTCCGACCCAGAGATTACCGGTCTGCTCATCAGAGACTACCTTATAGATGAAATCATCTGATAAAGGAGAATTGTCTGTCGTGAATGCCTCCTGGAATTCACCAGCAGAATTTAGCACAACTATTCCCCTGGAAGTCCCCAGCCATTTGTTATTTCTTCCATCAATGGCTATGGAATTCACCTGGGGACCAAGATTTGAAGGCAGGTTGATTCCTATCAGCAGCAGGGTGGCTGGATCATACTGGTATGGCCCGCCTGAAGTGCCAATCCAGACCATTTCAGTTTTGTCCACCGCCACACTGGCTACCAGACCGAAGGCAAAATTGGAGGCAGGAAAATTGGTTATAAAATCATCCTGCTTATCAGTGAGTGTGAACTTATAATCTAAGGCATCTAAGCCAGCATCAATATAACCGACCCAGACAGTGCCAGCTTTGGCAAAACAGAAAGGCATGCTATTTGAGTGGAGGGAAGTCCCGTTGACATTCTCGTTTTCTTTGAAGCTGACAAAGGCAGAGTCCGTGCCGGCCCTCAGGCTTACCAAGGCAGTCCCGTCGCAGGCATCCCGATTGCCAAACCAGCGGTTCCCCTGCTCATCCACGGATACTCCGTATACAGCTACGAAATTGGGATTTGTGCAGACCGGCTCTAACGGAGAATTGGAGGGGGTGAGGTGATTGTAAATAGACCAGTTCCCATCCTTTCTCCTCAAGACCCCTTTTCCTAAAGTGCCGAACCAGGCCTCTCCCTCCAGGTCAATCGCCACAGCCATAAAGCGCACTCCAAAAGTATCGAAAACAGTCCAGTTCTGGTTATCCAAGACAGAACCGCCGAAATCATGGTTGCAGCACCATAGTTGACCGGTTTGGTCCAGAAATAAATCGTTGAAAATGTTGCCGGGAGGTCCTGGAATGGAGAGATTTTTCCAGAATGAGTTTTCTTTAGAAGCTAAACCATTCCCCTGGGTGCCTACCCAGAGAGTCCCAGAATCATCTATAGCGATCGAGTTCAGATTGGTGCTGGAGAGACTATCTGAGGAGATCGGATTCCAGAGGCCTGAATTGTAAAGGTATGCCCCTGATTGGGTGGCTGCATAAAGCTCGCCTGCCAAATCTTCCAGATCTCTAATCTCCAGGCCGGATAACCCAGAACTGGAAAAAGTTGTATCGCCGGGCTTGAACTTGAACACCCCACTTTTTGTCCCCAGCCAGAGGGTATCCTGCCAGACAGCCAAAGAGAGGATGAAATCATTGGTTAATCCCCGGCCTGAGCTCTTATTTATTCCCATCCAATGAGAAGGGTCTAACAGATTGAAATCATTCTTATCGGCCAAGGCCACTCCAGAGCTGGTGCCGATCCAGATTTGATATCCCCAGCTTAAACAGGACTGGACCGAGAGAGGCGAAATCAGTCCGGAAAAACTCTGATAGTTCTCCTTAATTTCTCCCCCGTTTTTATCCCGGTCAAATAAAGATACCCCCTGGCTATGCCCCACCCAGATTTTATCCCCTTCCGGAAAGACGCTCAAAAGACTCAGCTTCTGACCATTCTGGTCCACGAATTGATTGTAGATTTTCCAGCTTCGGCTCGATAAATCAAAACGGGAGAGCTTGCCGTTGCTGGAGCCGAACCATAAGGTGTTCTGGCCATCAAAGGCTGCCGCCTCAATTGAAATTCCTCCCAAACCGTCTGTATTGGTCATCTTTTCGAAGCTCTGACCGGCGGGGTTCAGAATTAAGACTCCTCCGTTGGTGGCACAGTAGAGCTTGTCTCCCACCGGGACGATCTCCTGGATGGTATTCATATTGGTATAGGTAGTCCAGGTCTGAGCCGAAGCTACCGAGAGTAAAAACCAGAAGAAGCCAAGCCAATTATATCGCTTCATACTAGAAAAGTTTCCTAACCAGTATCAGAAAACCAGCTAACAGTGTGACTGCCAAGCAGAGTTTCCCCAGCCAAGGGCCAGTCATGGTGAAGAAAGTAGTTTCGGTCTTCGTTGACACCACCCTAATTAAGTTAGCTGTTTCAAACAACCTGGTTCTGCCTAGAACCCTGCCATACGGGTCAACCGTCAGAGAGATTCCGGTATTGGCGCAACGCGCAACTGAAATCCGGTTCTCCACTGCTCGCATTATGGACATGGCTGCATGCTGGTACGGCCCGGCCGTGCGGCCAAACCAGCCATCGTTGGTGATATTGACCAGAAAGTCTGCCCCGGATTTGACAAATCTGCGAACTAAATCCGGAAAAGCCATTTCATAGCAAATCAGTGTGGCAAAACTCCCTTTTGGGGTCCGGAACAGAGTCAGCTCTCTCCCTGGTGAGAAATTGGCCTGGCCTAGCTTTATTTCTTCAAAAAGCCTCATATTACCAGAATACGGGATCCGCTCCGCAAATGGCACCAGCTGAGTTTTGTTATACTTCTTTTTCAATCCAGAATCTGGTGAAATCCAAAAGGCCGAGTTATAGAAAACATACTGTTGGGGACCCAATATCATATAGTCATCCGTTCCGGCAACCAAATCAGAGTTTAGCTCTTTGGCCAGATTTTCTACCCTGGATAAATACTCCGGCTCCTTTTCTAGATAACAAGGGCAGGCGGTCTCCGGCCAAATGATCAAATCTGGTTTGGCTTCACCAGCCAATCTGCTTAAACTGTCGTAGACCCAAAAATTGTAGTCCAGAAATTGGGGATCCCATTTAGTTCTGGGGTCAATGTTTCCTTGAATGAGAGCAACCCTAATCCCATCTGACTTATTTTCTGAAGTTAGTTCTCTCTCACCATAAAGATAAGGTCCTAGTAGGAGAATGACAATAAAGAATGCGTAAGCTAAAGCCCTCTTTCTATTCCTGAAGTTCCTCAGTAAGAAGTATGCTAGAACATTCAGGGTAACCACCCAAAAGGAGACCCCAGATATTCCAGTCAGAGGGGCGAATTGGATTAAAGGGAGATAATTGGTTTGGGTGTAGCCCAAATCCAGCCAGGGAAAACCAATCTGACCCATACCCCGCAGATACTCCATCCCTACCCACAGGAAGGGTGCCAGAATCACTGCTTTGTTCCATTTCAGCCTGAGGTGCGCCAGGAGCCATCCCCACCCAGCCGGATAAACTGCCAAAATCAGGAAAGCGGCAATTGAGCCGGGCAGCACGAAATATTCACCGTAGAAAGTCTGCCAGATGATCCAGTATAGAAGCAAGACATTGGTAATCACTCCGAAAATGTAGCAGAACCAAAAGGCCTTTCTAGCAGAGATTCCTTCCAGAAGAAAAAGCAAGGGGACCAGCGCCAAATAACCCAGAAAAGAAAAAGGGGAAGGTGGGAATGCAAAGGCGAATAGAAATGAGGAAAAAAGTATCAGAGCAAATTCTTTACTCTTGAAGAATGACATCAAGCAATCAGGCTCTGCTCGGTCATCTCTTCAGGCTGGGGAATTTCCAGAAGTTCCAGTATGGTGGGGGCAATGTTGGCCAGTCTCCCAGTGGACTTGAGTCTTCTGTTGAAGCCTTTCTTGACTATGCAAAATGGCACCGACAGAGTGGTATGGGCGGTATGCGGCCCGCCGGTCTGGTAATCTATCAGCATCTCACAGTTGCCGTGGTCAGCCGTTATTATGGCACAGCCATCTTGTTTCAAAACTGCCTCTATTACCCTGCCGGTGCATTCATCCACAGTCTCGACTGCTTTGACTGCTGCCGGGATCACCCCGGTATGCCCCACCATATCACAATTGGCATAGTTCAGAATAATAAGGTCGTATTTTTTCGAATCTATCTCCTGTAATAGCCTGTCGGTTACTTGGTAGGCTGACATTTCCGGCTTTAAATCATAAGTTGCCACCTTAGCTGAGTCTATCAGCACTCGATCTTCTCCTGGAAAAGGAGTCTCTATTCCGCCGTTAAAAAAGAAGGTCACGTGCGCATATTTTTCGGTCTCGGAAATGCGCAGCTGTTTCTTTGCTAGGCGGCTCAAAATCTCAGCCAATATATTAGTCAATCTTTCCGGTGGAAAGGCAATCTCAGCTTTTAACTGGTCGTGGTACCAACACATAGTGGTCAATTTCACTCTCAGAGAAGTAAAAAACTCTTTGAAATCTGGATCAGTCAGGGCAAAAGAAAGTTGTCTGCCTCGGTCGGCCCGAAAATTGAAGAAAATCACTCCATCCTGGTCCTTTATTCTCCCCCTGGGTTTGCCGTTACTTATTTCCCCGCTGACGATGGGGAGCATAAACTCGTCGGTCACGTTTTGAGCGTAGTAATCTTGTATGGCTTTCAAAGGGTCCGGGGTATGTAAACCTTCTCCATCAACTAAGGCTTTATACGCCTTCTGAATTCTCTCCCAGCGTTTATCCCGGTCCATGGCGTAGTATCTGCCTATGATGGTTGCCAGCTTTCCTATTTTCAGCTGGCACATTTTATCCAGAACTTGCTTCACATAATTCATTCCCGCAGTGGGAGAAGTGTCTCTGCCATCTAAATAGGCGTGCAGGTAGACTTCCTTTACACTTTCTCTGCGACACATCTCCAGCAAGGCATATAAATGATCCAGCGAGGAGTGGACTCCCCCGTCAGAGACTAATCCCATCAGATGCAAAGCCTTGCCGTTCTGTTTGGCGTACTGCATTACAGAAAGTAAGGCCTGATTTCCAAAAAAACTTCCTTCCCGGATGGATTCATCAATTCGGGTAATATCCTGGTAGACTATTCTCCCGGCCCCAATATTTAGGTGGCCCACCTCAGAATTTCCCATCTGTCCCTCCGGCAGCCCCACATCCAATCCCGAGGTCTTTATGGTAGTGTAGGGATAACTGGAGAAAATCCTATCTAAGTTCGGTTTTTTGGCCATAGCCACGGCATTGGCTTTGGGATTGGGGTTTAGGCCGTAGCCGTCTAAGATTATTAAGATTAACATTGGGATAAATCTGAAAGTTTAACTTCTCTTCTGCCTCTTGTGATTTCGCCGATATGATAGACAGTTTCACCAATCCGGGAAAGTCTGAAAGTTAACTCGCGAACGTCGCTTTTCTTGACCACTAAAATCATTCCTATTCCCATATTAAAAGTACGGTACATTTCCGGGGAACTGATTTTACCTAAGCGTTGGATGAGTCCAAATACATTCGGCACCTTCCAGCTGTCCAAGTCAACCACTGCCTGAGTCTTTTCCGGCAGAATTCTCACCAAATTTCCTTTTATCCCGCCACCGGTAATATGGGCCATCCCCTTAATCTCAAATTTATCCAAATGGTGGAAAATCGAGGAGAAATAACAGTGGTGCACTTTCAAGAGCTCTTCTGCCAGAGTGGTTTTCAATTCAGGAACAAACTTACCTAGCTTGTAACCGACTTTTTCGAAGAGGACTTTCCTGACCAGAGTGTAGCCATTAGTATGTAATCCAGAAGATGCCAGGCCTAATAATTGGTCACCCGGCTTAATCTTCCTTCCTGCTATCATCTTCTCTTTTTCAACGACTCCCACTATAAATCCGGCCAAATCATATTCTTTTTCTCTGTAAAAGTCCGGCATCTGGGCAGTTTCGCCGCCAATTAAGGCACAGTTGACCCTCTGGCAAGCACTGGCTATCCCTGAGACAATTATTGGGACAAATGCCAGAGAGTTTCTCCCGCAGGCTATATAATCCAGGAAAAACAAAGGCCTGGCGCCGTGGACTAATATGTCGTTGACACAGTGATTGACCAAATCTTCTCCCACTGTGCTATGTTTATTTGCCATAAAGGCAATCTTAAGCTTGGTCCCGACCCCATCGGTGGAGGAAACCAGAACCGGGTTTTTATACTTCTGGTCCAGCCTGAAGAATCCCCCGAAGCTATCTCGGTTAGCCAGAATTCTGTGAAAAGCTGAAGGTTGAGTTAACTTTCTTATCTGGCGTTTAACTCGGTCCGCCTGCCAGAGGTCCACCCCGGCAGACTTATAGGAAAGTTTCATTAAAGCAGTCTGTATCCATTAATCTCTAATTCGAATCTCATCCCTAAAAACAGGGCCGCTCGCCGGCAGACCACCATGCGGGATAAAAAGATTTCAAAATACTCCATCACCGAGGAGAGGCTGGTGTCAATCTTAATTTCCAAGGAAACCGTCTTTTTCTCGGCATCCACCCGCAGGAAGGATGAAGTGGCGGCATAGTTTACCCGATCATGGATATCCTGTTTAATGCTGTCCAAAGTTCTCACCCGGGAGCGGTGCACATCCGATTTGTCCGCTAAGACTAAGGCTGCCCCGATTTCATTGACCGGCGAGCCGTCCTTTTCGTCGTGATTGCCGATGGCGGCCATAATCTCTAAAACATCTTCCTGGGGCAGACCCGCTTCGGTGAGCAGCTGGTAGGCTAAAACTGCTCCGCATTGGGCATGATAATCCCGGTTGATCACATTCCCGATATCGTGCATATAAGCCGCAATGGCCGCTAACTGGGCCTGGTGTTCGGAGCGGCCCAGGCGAATCATAATATTGTGGGCGATATTTGCTGCTAAACCGCAGTGCCTCAGGCCGTGTTCGGTATAGCCCAAAACTCCCAAATAGTAGTCAGCCTTCTCGATTAATCTTTTGATCTTCTCGTTCTTTTTAACCTCTTCGAGGCTGACTAGCTTATTATTCCGAAGAAGAGTCTGGACTTCCTTATTAGACACATTACCTCCGCTTAATTTAAGCTAACACAACCAGGTATTTAAGTCAAGCCTGCTAACTCAGTTAGCTTCTACTTTAGTCATCGGCCTTGGAGAAGCCTGCTTGATAAGTAATACGAAAACTCCCAAACAGGAAAGGGGTTCAGGCTGAACCCCTTTTCCTTAATCAGCGAGGGAGTGAACAGTAACTACACCCAACCTCTTAGTCTCATGGCTTCTACCACCCGGTTGACGGCCACTAAGTAGGCTGCCACCCGGTTGTTGACCTTGTACTTCTTGGCAGCCTCCATAACCGAGTAGAAGGCTTTGACCATTTTCTCTTCCAGCCGCTTGTGAACAGTCTCCAGATCCCAGTAATAGTTGTACATATTCTGCACCATCTCGAAGTAGGAGACAGTGACTCCGCCGGCGTTGCACAGGAAGTCTGGAATGACAAAAACCCTTTTCTTGTAGAGAATATCGTCTGCTTCCGGAGTAGTGGGTCCATTGGCCGCTTCAGCCACGATCTTAGCCTTAACGCGAGGAGCATTCTCCTTAGTAATTACATTCTCTAAAGCAGAGGGGTAGAGAATGTCAACCTCCAACTCCAAAAGCTTCTCATTGGTAATCGGCTTAGCACCTGGGAAACCAACTACAGAGCCTTTTTTTTCCTTGTGCTGCTGAACCTTATCCGGGTCCAATCCCTCTGGGTTGATTATCCCACCTTGGGAATCAGAAACTGCTATAATCTTAGCCCCTAAGATATCCTGGGATAGCTGGGCGGCAAAGTAACCCGCATTTCCATAACCCTGCACTGCCACAGTGGCTTTATGGGTGTTCAAACCAATGGCTTTGGCCGCTTCTCGGGCAGTGTAGACAGCACCTCTGGCAGTGGCGTCACCCCGGCCCAGGGAACCGCCTATGGCTATAGGTTTACCAGTTATCATGCCTGGGTCCTGGTAGCCTTTTATCTTGGAGTATTCGTCCACCATCCAGGCCATGATTTGAGGGTTGGTGTAAACGTCCGGAGCAGGGCAATCTTGGTGCGAACCCACAGACTGGGCAATACAACAAATGTAGGCTCGGGAGATTCTCTCCAGCTCTGTCTGGGAAAGCTTCTTGGGGTCACAGATTACTCCCCCTTTGCTACCTCCTAAAGGTAGGTCTAAAAGAGCTGTCTTCCAAGTCATCCAGGCCGCCAAAGCCCGGACTGTATCGATAGTCTCTTCCGGGTGAAATCTTATTCCGCCCTTGCAGGGTCCCCGGGATGCATTGTACTGAACCCGGAAGCCTTTGAACATTTGAACCTTTCCGTTGTCCATCCGCACTGGAAACGAGAGGTGTAGTTCTCGCATAGGCCAGCGCAAGGCCTCGTGGACGTGTGACTCTAATTTCAGGGTTTTGGCCGCTAGTTCCAGCTGAATCTGCGCTATCTCGAATGGGTTGCGGTCGTGGTTCTGCATACTATCCTCCTTTTCTGGGATATATTTAGTGTCATTCAGAGTTAATATTGCAACTTGAGTGCCGAAACGGCTCAGAATGGGTCATCAGATTTGCTTGACACACAATCAGTTGTTAAACCAGTTTTGAGAATCCTTCTCAATCTCTGAAATTATTACAATTATAACTCATTGTGATTTCATTCACAAGAACATTTTTTCAATTCAGCTTGACAGGAAAGGGACACAAATTATATTGTCCTAAACCCAAGGAGAGAAGAGATGAACAAAGTAGTTGTACTGGTAATTCTGGGACTGTTTTTGGGTACGGTAGAAAGCCCGGCCCAGGCGGAAAAAAAGGAAACTAGTAAGCCTGTGACTAAAGTTAACCCCGTTGTAGTGCTGGAAACCAACCAGGGGACTATGGAAATAGAGCTGTTGTTTAGCGCCGCCCCGCTGACTGCCCAAAATTTTCTAGATCTAGTTAACAAGAAATTCTACGACGGGCTAACTTTTCACCGACTAGTGCCTGGTTTTGTGATTCAGGGTGGAGATCCCAAAGGAGATGGCAGCGGAGGTCCGGGTTACACCATCAAAGATGAGAAGTCTTCCCAACCCCAGGTCAGAGGAACTCTGGGAATGGCTAAATCAGGGCCAAACACTACCGGCAGTCAGTTTTATATTAATCTTCAGGATAACTCCCGTCTGGATACCCAGGGATTTACTGGATTTGCTAAGGTCATAAAAGGAATGGAAATCGCCGATAAGATTTCCAAAATCTCCAGGGACCCCAATGACAGACCGAAAGAGAAGGTCACTATCATTCGGGCCTATGTGAAAAGCACCCCTCCGGGAGTTAAATCGGATAAAAAATAAATCAGTCTGCTGATCCGTTCAGGTAAAATAAAAGCCCCGGGGATTCCCACCGGGGCTTTTATTTTGGTTTGAGGTGATTACTTCAACAGGGACATCTTTAGAACTTGGCTGTTCTTCCCCGCGTTAATCCGGTAGAAGTACACCCCAGAAGAGACCGCATCTCCACTGCCATTCCTGCCGTCCCATACCACCTGCTTGTAACCGGCAGTCTGGTATTCATCCACTAAAACCTTCACCTTCTGTCCCAGGATGTTGAAAATCTCCAGTCTGACCTGGGCATTCTCCGCTAAGGCATAGCGGATCTGGGTGGTGGCATTGAAGGGGTTGGGGAAATTCTGGAATGCGCCAAAATCCTGTGGCAGGGGGGATTTACCAGTTAGCTTGGAGTCGTCCTCAAAATCGGAGGAAATCTCCTCGGCTGCTGGTGTTACCAGGGTAATCCCTTCCTGTTTCCCAACCGTGGTCGGTGTGAAGTTAACCTTGCTGATATCCTTGCCAGCCAGATTCAGCTTCACAATTGGCCCGTTGCCGGCCGCAATGTTCTCTTCCTGAAGCACGATGCCATAAACCACCACCGTCTTTTCGACATTGTCAATGATGGCTTCTTTTAAGGTTAGTTTTTCCATCCGGGTTCCTTCAAAAGAAGCCGAGGTGATAGTCACATCGTCGTTTTTGTCGGCAAACTTCAAAGCCACAGCCAGGCCGGCTAACTCCTGGTCGCTATTAAGATTGAAGTTCACCTGGTTTGAACTGGCGGCTGCATCCTCGGTCTGTACCGCCACTCTATTAGCTGCCCAAACCGGCAGGGCTAAGAGTGACAAAATCATAATTAAGGTCCATGTTTTTCTCATACTTCCCATCCTTTCTGTAAATACTTATGGGTTTGAGAATTTATTAATTCAGGCTTGGTTAACTCATCAGGCTGCTCTACAACCACCTCCTTATACATTTTGTGTATTGCTTCAGGCAGCTTTCCCCTGAATACCATATTACTACCGAACTTATTAAAGTCCTACCTGCACACTGTCAGGCTTAATATTACTATTGCTAATGGATTTGTCAAGTAAAAAATATACTAAAATTGAAACCCAAAAGTAAAATATACTTTCTCAAAGCCTAAAGAATTCAACCCGTATGCTAACTCAATGGGCCCCAAGGGAGTAGTAATGCCTAATTTTAGCCCTAACCCCTGCTTGAGCTCGTGTAATGAAACTTTATGGTCCCAGATGTCACCTACATCATACCTGGCAAACCAATAAACCCGCCTAGCCGTCCTCAGACGGAATTCCAGGCTAACCAGCCAAGTTCTGTCGCCTCGTTTTTCTTCACTATAGAATCCGTAGAAGTTTTCCTTGCCTCCCAGAGCAAACTTCTCGTATAAAGGGAGGCTTCGATCAGAATACCCCAGCCAAAGATGAGGATGCAGATTGAATCTATCTGTTATCGGTAAATAGGTTTCTAAAGAAGTATATAGCTTGCGGTAGGAAATTTCTCCTCCCAGGATTTTGGAGGCCACTTCCAGATTCAGTTGATTGTAATTTCCTTGCTGGGGATAGGGATAGCTATCCAGATTATCAAATAAAATCTTAAACGACAGGCTCCTCTTATTTTCTGATTTTACCAGGCCTCCTGAGGGATTATCCAGCAGGACTCTCTCGGTCTGGAATTCGAATGATGCCTTTCCCAGGCGGGCCAAGTTGTGACCCAGGCTAAACTTTCCCCCTCTTCTGATTTCCTTAAAACTTCCCCTTTCTTTGTGGTCAGAGAAAATCCGGCTCTCTTCGGTTCGGTAGTACCAAGAGACCAAGTAGGTCAAATAGGTTTTAAAAATCCGGTTCGCTTTTAGGACTAAGGAATAATTTTCTCTTCTATCCCCGTAAGCTGCGCGCAGAAAAATCTGGTTGCCGGTTCCCAAAAGATTTGTGTAGCCTGACTCTGCAAATCCCTCCAGATGATATTCATCCCAAAAGTGTAATCCTCCCCTTAGAACATAGAATTTGTTCTCTTTCAGATTGAGACTTAAAAGCGGACCTCTCTCAGTACTAGCTAAGCCCAAACTCACCTGGTCAAAGTAACCGCTGCTCTGGAGGTTAGATAAACCTTTCTGAGCCAGTCTCAGGTTGAAACAATCTCCCTTTTTCAAAGGAAAATTGCTTTCAACTATCCAGTCTCTAGTGCGACGATTGCCGCTGATAGTGATCTCAGAGATTACCCCTTCATCTAAAGACGCTACCAGCCTTTCGGACTCCGGTTGGTATTCAATCGCAGTGAAACGTGCCAGACTGGATCCTTTCTCCCGTAATTCCTTCAGCTTGGAATCCAAGACTTTATTAACCTCCTGAAAGTTAAAAATCCTCGAGTGAGGATTACTCCACATCAAACGGGTCATTTCAGTTGAAGCCTGGTTAGTTGAAGCCTGGGAATTGTTCTGTATTGCAATCTCTTGAACCTGGGGGTTCTCCAGAAGATGGACGACTAAACTGGTCTCTCCCCCAGCACTATCTACCTCTGCATAGACTTCTTGGAAATATCCTCTTTGATACAGGCTTGCCAGGGCGTAATAAATCTGGCGGGTTGATATCAGAGCCGGTACTTCTAGACCCAACCAATTTTCCAGTGAATCTTGGGTTATCAGTTGGTTGCCTCTAAATTCGATCCTTTCCAGCCTGTAGGTTTCCGAGTTAGGTTCCGTCTCCAGCAGCCTCCTTATATCCGGCAGTAGCGAGTCGGCTATCCTTTCACCTATCTGGATCAGCGATTCGGCTTGAGCAAAGTCGGTAGATGAGAAACCAGTTAAATTCGGCTCAATCACCAGGTCAGCCGCTTGCAAACTCTCTTTCCTTTTGTGCAAGGTCATAATGCTGGCCGACTGGGAAGCGATGTCCAAGGGGTCTTTAATCTTCTCCTGGGACAGAAGCGCAGCCGAAGTATTCACCGCCAAGACCAAATCAGCCCCCATCTGTTTGACAACCTCTACCGGAACCGGGTCAACCAAGCCACCGTCCACCAGTAACATCTTTTGATAAGGAACAGGAGTAATTGCCAAAGGCACCGCCATTGTGGCTCTTAAAGCTAAAGCTAATTCTCCGGAATCAAGGACTATCTTTTGCCCAGAGACCAGATCAGTAGTAACAGAGCGGAAGGGTATCTTTAAGTGGTCGAATTTTGACCCGGAAAAATAGTCGGCCTGAAAGGTCAGATCTGCAAACAGATTGGTCAGTTTTTGGGCCGAGGTCAACCCGGCCGGGATGTGTGGTTTTAAGCCATCCCAGCGGATTTGGAACAAAGCTCCTTCGGATTCCTCTCGCTGGGGTTGTAAAAGTGAAAGCCGGGGTGGAGTATCGGTGAACAGGTCTTGCCAATTTAAAGTGGTGGCCAGCTTCTCCAAATCAGCCGCGCTGTAGCCAGCAGCATAGAGTCCACCTATGATTCCTCCCATGCTGGTTCCGGCGATGCAGGCAATAGGAATGTCCTCCCTTTCTAATACTCTTAGAATGCCAATCTGGGCAAAGCCTCTAGCCCCTCCTCCGGAAAGAGCCAGCCCCAGCTTGGGCCGTAAAACTACCCTTTTGCCACCGAAATTTTTTAAGAGTGAGGGTGTGGGGGCAAATTCCAGATGGAAGGATAAGTTTTGGGAAAGAGCTTGGGAAAACAAGAGCAGAATCACTAAACTCCCCCACCAAGACCTCTTTCGCATAAATTTCCAGCTTTTTGTACATATTAATACTCTCACATCAGAAAAGCAAGTCTCCCTAACTTGACAACTTAAGTGAGGAAAGGTATTATCTGCCTGATAGTTATGCTCCCCAAGGCCCGCTTGAAAAAAATCCTTTCCTATCAACAGAAAAAATCGCGTAAAAGTGATAACTCTTTCGTAGTGGAAGGAACCAGGCTGACTGAAGAAGCCCTAAAATCAAGCTGGAATGTTAAAGAGCTATTTTACAGCCACAGCTTCAAGGACTCAGCCGAGGGTCAAATGCTTTTAGACTTAGCCAGACGGAAGAGGATAGAGGTAACCGAAGTCCAGGAAAAAGTGGTCCGCAAAATGGCAGAGACCCAGACCCCCCAAGGTGTTGTAGCCGTGGTGGAGCAGCGGAGTTTTGATTTAGAACTTTTCCTTGATCAAAAGCCTGCTTTTACTTTGGCATTAGAGAGCCTGAAAGACCCGGGCAATCTGGGAACTATTATCCGCACCGCAGACGCTTTGGGAGTAGAGGGGATCTTTTTATCAGCCCAATCAGTCGAACTCTATAATCCTAAGGTAGTCCGCTCCAGTATGGGGTCTTTATTCCATCTCCCTATTTTTTATCCGGTGCCAATCTTAGAGTTACTGCACCGATTGAAAGGAGATATAAAAATCGTAGCCTCCTTGGCTTCCGGAGGAGCAAATTGTAAACAGGTTGATTTTTCAGACCCAATCTGTCTTCTAATCGGCGGTGAGGCGTTTGGCCTATCCAAAGAGGTTCAAGCTTTGGCCGATTCGAAAGTCTCCATCCCTGATTATGGATCGGCCGAGTCTTTAAATGTTAGCGTGGCTGCTGGAATTTTGATGTATGAGATTGCCCAGTCCAAGAATCTGAGAACTAAAGGCAAATATTTGCGTAATATTCAGAAGGAGAATTGATGTCTTTGGTAAAATTTTTATATGGCTTGATTCTTACTCTGTACTTGGCAAGTCTATCTTTTGGTCAAAGCCCACCCCTGTCAACCTCTGATTTCCCCTTTGGGTCTGTATCTACCTCGGATGACATCTGGTCTCTGCTTTACAACCCAGCCGGTCTGGGGGTCTCCAGAGGAATGCAGTTTTATTACCTGCACACCTACAATGACAGCACTTTTGACGGTGACAATGGCATATTCTCTTCTTTAGGCAAGACCGGTTTCTCGGCGGAATGGCTGGGTAGCGGCTCATCGGTCAGCTACCGCAGGTATACTTTAGCCCAGGGGATCTCTTTGGCCAGAAACATACACCTGGGTGCCGGCTACACCTGGTTCGGCTCGGACGACAGAGACTACGACAAGCTCTCCAGTTGGAGTTTGGGAATCTTGGCCAGACCGGTCGAATATCTTTCCTACGGGTTCAAAGCCAGCGACCTAAATCATCCCACTTTTCTGGGAGAAAGAGGAAATATAAAGTTTAATTATGGAATGGCCTTTCGTCCTCTGACTGACCGGGTGATACTGGCGCTGGAAGGGATTACCGACCAGGACAAAAGCTTCTTTGAGGAGGCTGACTTTCTATTTAAGGCAGAAGTCGAGCTGGCGCCTGGTCTTTGGTTGCAGGGACAAATAGACGACCAGGGGGACAATCTCTTCCTGGGCGGCAAAATCGATCTCCCCAAACTGAGTATTGGATCCTTTAATATCTTTAAGAACAAAGATAAATTTAGAGAGGGGGTAACCTATGTTGGCCTTTCCAGCCAGAGACACCGGACTATTTTGATGAGAAAAAACAACTTTCTGCTCTTGAATCTGGGCCGGGAATTGCCAGAAGAGTCCAGGCGGGGTGCTTATCGAGCCAAGAGTAAGACCTTGTGGCAAACTCTGGAGACCATTGGCCAAGCTAAAAAGGATAAGACCATTACCGGTCTGGTAGTCAAGCTCGACCCTCTCTCTTGTGGTCTGGCTAAAGTTCAGGAGTTAAGAGAAGCCCTTCAAGATTTCAAAGCCAGTCACAAAAATCTGATAGTGTTTATGGAAACCGGGGGGACCAAGGAATACTATCTCTCTACTGTAGCGGACAAAATCATAATGCTCCCCTCTGGCTATCTGGACTTTTCCGGCTTGACCGCTCAGATTATGTTTTTGAAGGGGACCTTAGACAAGCTGGGGATTGTGGCTGACTTGGAGCATATCGGAAAATACAAGACCGCCTCTGATCTTTTGACCAGGGACAGTATGTCCGAAGCCCACCAGGAAGTGGTCAACTCGGTTTTGGATGACCTGTTTGAGCAAATCACTGAACAGATTGCTACTGATCGGGGCTGGACCAAAGAGGTTGTGCAAGAAAAGATCAATCAGGGCCCTTTTACTGCCAGTGAGGCCTTCAGAACTGGATTGATAGATAGGTTGGCCTTTGCCGACGAGGTGGAAGAGATTATCAAGGAGACTCCCCGCAAGAGACTGGCCTTATTTGAAACCAAGCCCAGTCTAATCTCGGAAAAGGCTTACTCGGACCGAGAATACTACCGCTGCAGTTGGAAAGTGCCTCCCCGGATAGCTGTCGTCTACGTGACCGGTCTGATTACGTCTGGCACCAGTGGAGGTGACTTACTTTTTGGAAACACGGTCGGTTCTTCTACTATTGCCGGCTCTATCAGAAGGGCCAAAAATGACAAGTCGGTCAAAGCCATCGTCCTGAGGGTAGACAGCGGCGGCGGCTCTGGTTTGGCTTCAGATGTGATTTGGAGAGAGCTGCAGCTGGCCAGAAAGAAGAAACCAGTTATTGTAAGTATGTCGGATGTGGCTGCCTCAGGCGGTTATTTCGTCTCGATTCCAGGCCAGGAAATCCTATCCAGCCCGGCTACTCTGACCGGCTCAATCGGGGTAATCTCAGGGAAATTCAGCCTGGCCGGGTTATACCGCAAGATCGGATTGAATATTCAAACCGAAAAAAGGGGGGAGCACTCTGACCTATATTCGACCACCCGGACTTTCAGTGACCAGGAAAGAGAAATAGTCCGGCGCCAAACTAAAGAGTTTTATACGGAGTTCGTAGGTAAGGTTGCCCAGGGGAGAAATCTGGACACCGCCTATGTTGACTCAATCGCCCAGGGACGGGTCTGGACCGGACGGCAGGCTAGAAAGAATGGGCTTACTGATAGGTTTGGCGGCTTGACCCAGGCCTTGGAATTGGCTAAAGCCAAGGCTGGAATAAACCCTGAAGAAGAGGTGGAAATCGTATCTCTGCCTAGGTACCGCTCCCCCTGGCCCTTGGGTCTGGATAGAGCTTTTTGGGTGCTCTCTGACATTGAACGACTTCAGGAAACCTGGCAGGGAAAATTTCCTTTCCAGGATGAGTATATTCTTTACCTCTCACCTTATGAAGTCAGAATTGAGTAAGACACCAATAGTCATAACAGAAAGGCGCAATTGAAAAACCAGACACTGAAAACCCCCAGCAGGAGGAATTATGCCCAGACTTGGGACGAGGCTTAGTTTAACAGCTTTATTTCTCACTCTAATTTTTTCTGCAACTTCAGGGGAAAACCTGAACCTGGATGTCAAGGAGCATAAATTGGAGAACGGCTTGACCATCTTAACCCTGGAAGACCATTCTGCTCCAGTGGTCTCCTACCAGGTTTGGTTTAAGGTCGGGTCCCGCAACGAGAGGCCCGGAATAACCGGAATCTCCCATCTTTTCGAGCATATGATGTTTAAAGGCTCTAAGAATGTCGGCCCGGAAGAGCACGCCAAATTAATTCAGGCCAACGGGGGAATCGACAATGCCTGGACCTCCAATGACAACACCACCTACTTCGAGAATCTTCCCTCGGACAAGCTGGAGTTGGCCGTTAGACTGGAATCAGAAAGGCAGGTCAATCTAAACATCACTCCTGAAAATTTAGCCAGCGAAAGAGAAGTGGTCAAAGAGGAGCGCCGGGTGAGCACCGACAATGACCCGGCCGGTCTCCTAAATGAACAATTATACGCAGCCGCCTACACCGCCCACCCCTATCAGTGGCCGGTATTAGGCTGGATGTCCGATTTGGATGCCATTACCTTAGAGGACTGCCAGAATTATTTTAGAACTCATTATGCTCCCAACAACGCTACCGTAGTAATCGTGGGAGATTTCAAAACTGACCAAGCGGTGGCTCTGGTCAAAAAGTACTATGGAGACATGAAGGCCCAGCCGCCTGGCCCTCCGGTCAAAACCGTCGAGCCGCAGCAGTTGGGGGAAAGAAGGGTTTATGTTCACAAAATCGCTCAAGTCTCCAGCCTTAGCCTGGGCTATCACTCTCCTGATCTCAACCACCCGGACATAATCCCGCTTAAGGTTCTGTCGCAGATTCTCTTTTCTGGGCAATCCTCTCGGATGTACAAAAAGCTGGTCTACGATAAGCAGATGGCCATTTCCGTCAGCGGGGGTGTCGATGAGGTCATAGACCCCGGTTTGTTCTATATTGACGCCTCGGTCAAGCCTGGATTCACCGTCGAGCAAATTGAAAAGGGACTCTATGACGAATTAGAAAGATTGAAGACCGAACTGGTTACTGATCGGGAGTTGCAGAAAGCTAAAAACAAACTGGAGGCTAATTTTTACAACAGGCTCCAGACTGTGTCAAGCAAGGCCAGCCGTCTGGGGTTTTATCAGACCATCGCCGGCGACTACCAAAAGCTATTCAGTGAGGCTGAGAAGATTCAAGCGGTAACCAAGGAAGACTTGCAGCGGGTGGCTAAACAATATCTGACCGATAAGAATCGCACCGTGGCTATCTTGGTGCCTGAAAAACCCCAAGTGAACCCGTAAGAAGGACAGGAGTAGCTAATATGAAAATAAAACTGGTCATAACTATTCTCACGGCTCTAGTCCTGAGCGCAACCCTCTTGGCTCAGGCTCCAGATGAGATTAAACTCCCCCCCATTCACAAGCAGATTTTAGACAACGGCCTGCAGGTGGTGGTAGTGGAGCACCCCGAAGTGCCGGTGGTGACCTTCATGCTGGTGGTCAAAAGTGGGGGGATGCAAGATCCGCTGGACAAGGCCGGACTGGCAAACTTCACCGCTAATTTGCTCAGGCAGGGAACCAAGACCAAAACCGCCACCCAGATTTCAGAGGAGATAGACTTCATTGGCGGATCTTTGGGAGCCGGAGCAGATTACGATTATTTATCAGCCTCCTGCACGGTCTTGAAAAAATACTTCGACACTGGCTTGGATTTGCTCTCCGAGGTGGTCTTAAACCCGGTTTTCACCGAGGAGGAGATAGAGAGGCTCCGCTCCCGCCGAATTGCCGAGATTAAAAGAGCCTTAGATGATCCTGAGACGGTCGCGGACTGGAAATTTCAGGAATTTCTCTTCGGCCATAATCCCTTGGCATTCCCTCTGGCCGGGACCGAGAAAACTGTCTCGAGTATCACCAGACAGGAGATCGTAGATTTCCACCGCAATTACTTTGTGCCCAACAATACCATTTTGGCTGTAGTTGGTGATGTCAAACTCAACGAAGCTCTACCTAAAGTGAAGAAGATATTCGGCTCCTGGAAAAAACAGAATCTCTCTACCCCCACTTATGCCCAGCCGGAGCCGGTAAAAGGGTATAAGATTATGTTGGTGGACAAGCCGGACCTGACTCAGGCCTATATCCAGTTTGGCCACCTGGGACTGAAGAGAAATACTCCGGACTACTTCCCGATTAGGATTATGAACTACATTTTGGGTGGTGGAGGATTCTCTTCACGCATGGTGCAGGAGATAAGAGCCAAGAGGGGCTTGACCTACGGCATTGGCTGCACCTTCGCCCACCAGAAAGAAGGGGGCTCTTACGAGGTGAGCACCTTCACCAGAAACGACTCCACCTTGGCGGCCATTCAGGCCAGCTTAGAAGAGATAAAGAAGATCCGAGCAGAGAAGGTCTCCCCCCAAGAATTGGAAGATGCTAAAAACTTTTACTCTGGCTATTTCCCGTTCCGCTTTGAAACCCCTTTGCAGATTGCGGGTCAGATTATCGACCTGGAGTTGTACGGCCTGGGGGATGATTATATTAAAAACTACCGCCGCAATATCAAGAAAATTACTGCGGATGATGTCCTCAGGGTAGCTCAGAGCTATCTGGATCCGAATAATATGAAGTTTGTGGTAGTCTCCAAGGCAGAGGATGTGAAGGCAAAGCTGGAAACTCTGGGGAGTGTTGAGACGGTGGCCTATACGGAGTGATTCATTTGTAAGGTCGATAATCGCCGATTCTGTAAAGACTACGGGCCGGTGTTTTCATTTCCTCAAATGTCGGTAGACAAACCAGGCTACTCCCGCCACAATCAGAATCCCTATCACAACATCCGCCTTGCGAAAGTAAACTTTAATCTCCTCCCAGTTCTCTCCCATCACTTTCCCCACATAAGCCAGAGCCAGACACCAGGGCAGAGAACCCAGAAAGGTTAGAACTACAAAACGACCAAACCTCATCTTGGCAATGCCGGCTGGCAGAGAGATGAAAGTGCGAATGACCGGCAGAAGCCGGGAGATAAAAATCGACCAGTCCCCATATTTCTGGAAAAATTTGTCCGCATTATCTAAGTCGTGATGGGAAATCAAAACGTATCTGCCGTATCTTTCCAGAAAGGGACGACCGCCTTTGATCCCGACCCAGTAAGCTGCCACTGAGCCGACCACACAACCCAAGGCTCCGGCCACGCCGGTCAGCCAGAGATTAAAACGGCCGGTAAATACTAAATAACCGGAGAAAGGCATAATAATCTCCGAAGGGAGAGGAATGCAGGCTGATTCTATGGCCATAGTGAGAACAATTCCGCTGTAGCCTAAGGTGGAGATAACTGAAATTATCCAGGCCGCGATAGGAGCTAAGAGCCTCTCGAAGAAACCCAGATTATCTCCTTCGCCCGGCTAAACTGATTCTCATTCGGCAGGATGCTTTCTGAAATTGACCTTTATCTTCTCTAATCTGTGCCCGGACTTTTGGTGAATAACAAAATCCATCCCGAACAAGTGAATCTTTTCATCTAAGGCCGGAATCCTCTCGATACTATTGGTAATCAACCCGCCCAAAGTGTCCCAGGGTTTTTCCGGCAGGTCGGTCTTAAAAATCCGGTTAAAGTCTTCAATTTGAATCGTAGCCTTGACCAGAGCCGAGCCGTCTGGCAGAAAATCAACTTCTTTTGCCTCTTCGATGTCGTACTCATCCAAAATCTCACCTACAATTTCTTCTACAATATCCTCTAAGGTAATCAAACCGGCCGTGCCTCCAAATTCATCCAGTACAATGGCTATGTGTATCTTTTTCTTCTGGAACTCCCGCAGGATCTCTGAAATCTTCTTTGAGTCTGGCACGAAGTAGGGCTGGCGGATGATGTCGCTTAGGATTATTAGTTCCTTTTGAGTGAGCAGGTTGATAATGTCCCGGCTGTGGATTATCCCCACCACGTTGTCAATATTTCCCTGGTAAACCGGAATTCGGGAATACCCCTCTTCCATTATGATTTGCAGAAGCCTTTCCTGGGGAGTGCCCAGGTCTACTCCTA
>Ga0209641_10000624_pt1 | contig 32779 bp, 41 predicted proteins | sample RifCSP16_1_FD_184022 | JGI IMG/M metagenome (GOLD analysis project Ga0209641, IMG submission 184022) | Soil microbial communities from Rifle, Colorado - Rifle CSP2_sed 16_1 (SPAdes) (version 2) | ecosystem: Environmental > Terrestrial > Deep subsurface > Rock core/Sediment | place: Rifle... | reverse complement strand
ACCAGCCCCTCAGCAGGAGCCAGGACACCTCGCGCCCATGAGCGCCCCGTCCTCAGATCCGAGCCCACCCCATCAGCACGGCTCTGCTGGAATATTGCTGCTCCGGGAACGTATCGGCGCCGGGATATTAATAATTGGACTGTAATAATTATGCTGCAGTTTCAATTTATTGCCTGGAGTATTTACCGGGTCATTTCTTGTTCTCAAGATACTCTTTAACAACATTCAAAAATTCAATGGCCCTCTCAATATTCTTCTTTGCCGTTTCCTGTGTTATCTCTTCCATCGGTTCATAATCCCCTATCTGCCTCTGTTCAAAAGCTTCTACGAAATACCGATGGAATTTCTGCTCGAAGATTCCGGTCTTGACGAAATGCTGACCAAATGCAGCAACCACAGCCTGATGCTTTGAAAAACTAAGACTCTTGGTCACGAGCACCGCGCTTACCAGATAGAATATGGCATAGTAGGCTCTTGAAACTGCAAATCCGTATAGTTCATCATCAAACAAAAGCCTGGCACCTTTGATGCTGTCCAGAGCTTTCTTCAAAAGCGCATCAATTTCCTCGTTCATATCGCCACCCCATCGCGCCTGATATTTGATACCAGAGAAGTCTTCCTTTTGTACCAGTCCTCTTCCTTTATTGGGACAAGAGAAATGAGCGTATCGAATTTCAAAGAAATTGAGGAAACAATGTCAGCAGTTCGTTCGATCTCGGCACAGGCATGGGAGAAATTTGCTCGCCCCTCGCATATGATCCAAATAGCATTATCCTTTTGAGCTTGCTTCCGTACCTCTTCTGCAGCCCTTCCTTTAGTTCTTGAAGGATATCTTTGATAGGTGATTCAGTCCAATTTTTTTTGAAATTTCTTGCTTTCAATTTAAATCACTATTCTTTATTTTTTGCTTAAGATTTATATTTAATGACTCTACAATCTACATCTAATCAAATTATCTATACATCAATACATGATATTCAGGGATTAGAGTTCTAGCATAACCTCACCTATGCCGCCAGAACAACAACCGAACTGATTAGCTACCCCTCCGTGCCTATAAGCGCACGTCTTCAGATCCCCCCATCAGCACGGCTCTGGAATATTGCTGCTCCGGGAAAGTACTGGCGCCGGGGATTTAATATTAATGGATATTCCGATGATTTTCGAAATCCACTAATGCGTTCATCACTGCTTTTTCCTTTTATCCGGGCAGAGCTCTGATACAGGACATTGATCGCATTTCCTGCCTGCAGGTCTGCATATGTCCTGACCGAACCTCACAAAGAGTTCGTTGACATACTTCCAGTGTCTTTCCGGAATGACCCTGCGAAGTTCCTCTTCAGTCTCTTCAGGGGTCTTTGTGCTCACCAGTCCAAGCCTGTTCGAGATCCTGTGAACATGGGTATCAACTGCGATCTCATCTTTTCCAAATCCATAAACCAATACGCAGTTCGCTGTCTTTCTCCCCACACCAGGCAGCATCAGGAGGGCTTCAATATCGGCAGGTACCTTGCCCCCGTAATCATTGTTTATTATTCGAGCGATCTCCTTTACCCTCAGAGCTTTGACGCGGTAAAATCCAACCTCGCGTATCAGATTTTCAATATCCCTGACATCAGCACATGCCAGCTCCTCTGGCGTGCGGTATTTTGAAAATAATTTATCAGCAGCCCTGTCAGTCACCTCATCGCGGGTGCGCTGAGAAAGTACGGTGGCTATGAGCACATGGAAGGGATCGCGGGAACCGAACTTGCCGGGCGGGTATTGTTCTTTCAGCCGCGCGATCAGAGCATCAATCTGCATGAAACTCATGGAATGCAGAGGCAGTAGATGTAGATTACTGCTCTATTATAACTTCAATTTAATTCGAAGTTAAAGATAATTTTATATGCATTACTGCCCATCTATCAAACAAGGTGATGTAAAATGATCAAGAAAATGATTATTCTGGCTGTTATCCTATTAATTGCAGGCGCAACCGCATTGAGCGGTTGTGTTCGATCCGAAGATGATACATCGGGCATAGATAAAATCTTCAGTAACGCCACAAAAAACTCTCAACAGGAGGCTTCCCAGAGCTTGAAAAAATTCTCATCGACCAGGGAGATCCTGGAATTCCTTAAAGCTGCTCAATCGAATGCCGGCAGATATGATGTAATATATCCATTATATCCATTCAGAGATTCTATGGTCGGCGGCTCGCCTATGGCTGTGCCGGCCGTAGCCAACGCACCTGCACCAAAAGCAGTGCAAGAAGGGATGGGCGGTTCAGGGACACTGGATTATTCAAAAACGAATGTACAGGTGGAAGGTGTTGATGAAGCTGATTTTGTAAAGAACGATGGCAAATATATCTATGTACTGGCGCAGAATAAACTTGTGATCATAGATGCATTCCCTGCATCAGGTGCAAAGACGCTTTCTGAATCAGCGATAAAAGGAAGACCAAGTGATATGTTCGTGAACGGTGACAGGCTCATCGTGTTCACTGAGGATGACAATCAGGTCTATATCTACCCTGAATACGAATACAGGCCGGTGCCAAGATATACTCCGGAGACGGTGGCGCTGGTGTATGATATTACGGACAGGGAAAAACCAGAGCAGATAGCGAATTTCAGCATCAATGGTAATTATTTCAGGTCAAGGATGATCGGCGACTACATTTATTTCATCGTAAAGGACAATGTGTATTACTACAGCGATGTCGTTGATGTTCCGGTGATCAGGCAGGGGCAGACAAAGATCCTGGCGCCAGATGTGTATTATTTTGATAATCCGGAGCAGAATTATGTGTTCCACACGATCGCTTCTATCAGCATGAAATCGCTGAAGATGGATGCAAAGGTGTTCATGATGGGCTACTCTGATAACCTGTATGTTTCTGAGAACAACATCTACATAACATATCGAAAGAACCTTCCTTTCAGATACTATGAAGAACAGCGAGAGGAGCGTTTCTTCAAGGTGGTCGTGCCGCTTTTACCAAAAGATGCACAGGATAAGATAAAAGCCATCAAGGACAGTAATCTTGATTCATATGAGAAATGGGACAAGATCTCCTCTATCCTGGAAGACACCTATAACCGCATGAGTGAAAATGAGAAACTGGAGTACAACAAAAATGTGGAAAAGGCGATCGAGGAGTATGAGATAAAACTTGCACAGGAAAGAGAAAAGACGGTAGTACAGAAGATCGGGATCAATAATGGAGATATCCAGTACAGAACAAGAGGTGAGGTACCAGGCAGTCTGCTGAACCAGTTCTCAATGGACGAATCGAATGATTTTTTCAGGGTCGCTACAACGTCCCAGTTCTGGACACGTAATAAAGGATCTGTGCAGTACAACAATGTTTATGTGATGGATAAAGACCTCGGCATCGCAGGAAAGCTGGAAGAAATAGCGCCTGATGAAAGGATATATTCCACCCGGTTCATCGGGAACAGGCTTTACATGGTGACTTTCAAGCGGATAGATCCTCTGTTCGTGATAGACCTCTCGGATGCCAGGAACCCGAAGATACTGGGCGAACTGAAGATACCTGGCTTTTCTGACTACCTGCATCCATACGATGAAAATCATGTGATCGGCGTTGGCAAAGAAACAGGAGAAAATGAATGGGGAGGCGTATCAATCAAAGGTGTGAAGCTTTCGCTGTTCGATGTTTCCGATGTAAAAAATCCAAAACAGCTCGATACATATGAGATAGGTAAGGCTGGCACGGATTCTGAGGCATTAAGAGACCACAAAGCATTCCTGTTTGATAAAAAGAAGAATCTGCTTGTGATCCCGATCAGGGAAGTGCTGGAGAAGGAACAGTACAACAGCAGGTACGGGTACTATATGCAGCGAGTGTGGCAGGGTGCATATGTGTTCGGGCTCACGCTGAAAGGATTCGAACTCAAAGGCAGGATATCCCATCTGGATGACTACGAGGAGATGCAATATTACTGGAATTCGCCAGGCGCAGTGCGAAGGTCATTGTATATGGATGACGTGCTCTACACTGTCTCAGCGCGAAAGATCATGATGAACGGTCTTGATAACCTCTCTGAGATAAAAAGCATTGATCTCCCATTCGACAAGAACAGATACTACGAGTACGGCTGGAGGTGAGGATTCAGAGAATCTCCACCTTTTCCACCCTGCCTTCCATCTCGCCCCTGGTGTTTGTGATCTTATGAATTATTCCGACTGAAAAAGATGTTTCATGATAGAAATACGTATACCAGCTGTTCTCTGCAGCTCTGTCGTAGAGCAATTTCTTCTTGGTACGCCAGCATTCCTCTCTGCCCAGAGCATCAAATGCCATCTTGCACCTGGGCTTTTCCTGATGCATCACCAGGGCTGCCATGTCTGCAGCATAGAGCATTGTTCTTTCAGCCCGTATCATCACTGACTGATGACCTGAGGTATGCCCTGGCGTTGGTATGACAGAAATCCCTGGAAATATCTCTTTTTCTCCTTCCACAAGTTCAAGAGTGCCTGATCCTTCCAGAGGTAAGACATCTTCCTCTGCGCTGAAATAGTCGTTCTTCAGCTCAAAACCAGGATCCATCGCTTTCCTGAACTCTTTTTTCTGTATTACATATTTTGCGTTCTCAAAAGTGGGTTTCAATCTTCCATCTTCGATCACAGTATTCCAGCCCACATGGTCAGGATTGAGATGGCTGTTTATCACGATATCAATGTCAGATGGTTTGAATCCAGCAGATTTCATGCTTTCCATCAATGAGGGGTTCTTGACGATATTATGGTATTTTACATAGTTCAGGGTCTTGTCATGAACCCCGGTCTCAACCAGGACATTTCCTTCAGGATGCCTGATCAGAAGACAGTTTGCAGCCGCCAGGATATTGTTATGTTCATCTGTTCTATAAGGAGTCATCCCGTCCACTTCATAGCTTGCCCATATATTTTTTGGATAATATTCAAAAATACCCCCGCCGTCCTCTGTAAGTGTACCATCACTCAGGATGTAAAGTTCCATATCCCCGAATTTCATATGGATCACTCCACTGGAACAAAGTAGACGTCCCTTACATCGAAATGCGGATCCCGCCTGAACTTTGGCTTTACTCTTGTCCCGTTTTTTATTTTATAATAAACCTCCCATATCTTTTTATTATATTCAGCATCGCTTGCGGAATCTGCTCCTGTTTTCTCTTTTTCCTTTTTCATCCTCTTGAGCTCAAGGATCTCTTCTGGAATGTACTCTGCCATCAGGTAGCTGTCCACGTTTTCGAATTTTACCAGGATCAGTGAGAAAGGCGCCTGTTTCAAAAATCTTCCTCCTCCGTACTTGCTCACGCTGTGGCAGTGTATTTTTCCTCCCTCCGGCAGATCGAACCAATCTGTTCCGGTGCCGCATTCAGAGCAGTATGCATGCGGAGTCGCATATGCACGGCCGCACCGTGAGCACTTTGAACCCATGAGCTTTCCATCTGCAAGTGCCATGAAATAAGGAGTATCCTGTGCATGGCTTTCAATGTAATCAAAAGATTCGTGTATTTTTTTTATTACGATTTCTTTTTTCCCGCCTGAGTAAATTGCAACTCCGCTTCCTTTCAGCACTTCGTTCATCACATCCCTGTATTTCTCGAATCTTCTGACTTGACGTTTCATCCTACCACGCCCTCTCAGCCAGTGTTAATGTTATATAAGTACCGGTGCCTGCATGGCTGTGGAACCCGCCTCGTTTTGCGTCCTTTATCTGCAGAGCATCGTCCCCGAATTTCTCCTCGATCCTGTGCTGAAGCTGCCATAAGGAAAATACTGCCTGCATTATGCCCGTGGCTCCTATTGGATGACCGCATGCGAGAAGCCCGCCTGATGGGTTCACGGGAAGCTTTCCTTTTTCAGGAAGCTCAAATCCATAATCAATGTTATCCATGAACGCATAACCTTTATCAATGAATTTGCCTGAATCACCGCATGGGCACAGCCCCAGGTCTTCGTAGGTCTGAGCTTCTGACATGGTGAATGCATCATGTATTTCCAGGAAGTCCAGCTGGTCAAGAGGGTCGGTGATCCCTGCCTGGCTATAAGCTTTTTTCGCCGCTACCCTTCCTGCATTGAATGAGTGGACATCAGGATATAATAAACTATCATAATATCTGATAAGTTCCTTATCCTCCCATGGAAAAACAGGTACCTTTCGTCTCGGTCTATCTTCCATCGCCATACTGTCAGTCCCTGCACCCATTCCTATTATTTTCACAGGTCTATCTGTCAACCTGTGCGCAATATCATGCGAGGCAAGGATCAACACGGCAGCACCATCGCTCATCGTACAGATATCCAGGGCAGTAAAAGGAGTGGCTATCGGTTCTGAGTTCAGAACATCCTCGACCCTTAATTTCTTGGGGTACTGAGAATAAGGATTGTGGAGCGCATTCATGTGGTTCTTGACCGAGATCCTGGCAAGCTGCTCTCGAGTGGTGCCGAACTCGCTCATGTACCTGTCAGCCATGAGCGCATAGAACATGGTGTAAAACCCTCCAAGGTCGCAGTTCCTCCTCTGGTCAGAGGCTTTGGAGATGATATAATTGCCCATCCAGGTCGGAAGCCTGGACATGGTTTCAAAACCATAGCAGACACAGAGCTCAAGATCGCCCGAGGCAACCGCCCTTACCCCTTCCTGAACGCACAGACCTCCAGTCGCCCCTCCTCCTTCTACCCTGACACCCGGGGCAGGACATAAGCCAATGTATTCATGTGCCATTATACCTGCCATGAGCTGCCGTGTGAAGTGATCTGAAAAATAAGAGCCGACACCTCCAAGCTCATGCGTCTCCATGAGCTTCTCTTTTAGAGCTTCGAACTCAGGCATATCTTTTATTGCGCTGTCAAACGCTTCCTTTACCATCACCTGGAATGTCTTATCCGGGTGCGCTTTTGCGAACTTAGTGACACCGCCCGCAACCATGTAGACGTCTCTGGAAAGTACTCCCATGATATTTAGAATATGAATGGAATTTTAAATACTTTGGGTTTAACATAAAGCATAAAGAGGATTTTCTGACCTGGTCCCGTTTCTTTCGCAGATTTTGCAGTAAGCAGTTTTGCGGTTTGATTTTGATTCTGGAATGGGTAACTTATCCTCCATTAACCCATATATTTTCATTTCAATAGCTTCATACATGTTATGTTGTTATGTTTTTTGTTCTTTCTTTCCTGTGCACGCCAGTCACGACCCCAGACCGAGGTCGGGGGCATCCACGCACGGATGTATGAGGGCATCTATCGCTTATTTGGTTGCGAAGGCATAATAGACAAGAAGTGGCACGAAAATAACACAGGCGTGAATTATCCTTGAATGACCTCTCAATCATGTTTTTATATATGCGTATCGTAAAGATGTTATAAACATGATGAATTTAGAAACAGAATTAAGGGATATAAAGCGGTATGTAATTGAGATTTCGAAAAAGGTTGATGAGCTTTTATACGAAAAAGAAATCGTTTCGTTGATGAAGCTTTCCGAAAAGTCATTATCAAGTTTCCTTGAGAATGAGCCAGATATTTATAAAATAGCAGATTTAAAGGTCAGATATAAATGAAAGGAAAAATAGTGCTTGTGCCCTTTCCATTTACTGATTTAACCGCTGCAAAGCTTAGACCAGCTTTAGTGCTATACGAAGGCGATAAAGATGTAATCATGGCATTTATTTCCTCAAAAATACCATCTGAACCTTCTGAGGTAGATGTTTTAATAACAAAGAAGCATTCTGCTTTTAAAAATGCGGGACTGAAAGTGGCTTCGGTCGTAAAGTTAGATAAAATCGCAACTGTATTGGAAGATTTAATTGTAGGCGAGATTGGAGAACTGAATCAAGAACTAAGGAAAGAAGTAAATCAAAAGATAAAAAAGATACTCGAAATATAAGATGATTTTTATGATTGAAAATCCATTGTTTTGGAGGCATATTTATTTTAATCTTCTTCTGTGCTCTTTTCTATTATCGCGAGGATTGATTAAGAATGGGATTAGAAGCAAAATTATATAATTCAATCGAAGATTTTATCAAACAGCGTTTTGGTTGCCATGTTGTAAAGCAACAGGTTGGAACAAAACTTGGTAAAGTGGACGTTATGGGGCTAAGAGAAACAAGCGGAGACTTTGAAGCAGGAGGAGAATTGGTTGCAATTGAAGTTAAAGAAGAAAAAGCACCTTTCTTAAAGGCGATTGGACAGGCTTTTGCTTATTCACTGTATGCTCATAGATGTTATCTTGCATATAAGAAAAGGTATAATAACAATTTTTCCTCAGATGAAATTGATATTGCTACCCAGTTTGGCGTGGGTTTGATTGAAATCAAAAATAATGAATGTAACTTAATAGTTACGTCTGTTAATTAAATAAGTAAAAACTTCGTAATTTTCTTGAATAGCTGAATCTAAATTTGATATGATTTTATCTTCTTGTTTTTTAGACAGCGGAACCGGGTTCATAAATTACCTCTCTTTAAACGATTCTTTAAAAGTTCATAAGGTTTGTTATAGTGTCACGTAAAACCTCTTTCGTCTCATAGCATACCCAAATACTCATTAAGTTCTATGACGAATCTTGTTGAATATTAATCTTTACATACCGTGCCCGTATTCAGTTCTATAATTATTATAGTTACCCGCATAACATATGATAATAATTTGTACCAAACAGGAACAATCCAATCCATCCAAGTGCAAAACTTAAACTCTTCGAAAAAGTTTTAAAATTAGATTGAATTAGGTTTTTCAATTCATCTTCCGTTTTAACAAAAGACAAAGAAAGTACTCTTTTTACGCTTTTCCATATGTACTCTATAGGGTTAATATCAGGTGAATATGGAGGTAGAAAAACAAGGTGAATGCCCAACGTTTTCGCAGTATCTTTCACGATCGTACTCTTATGGGATGGAAAATTATCTATCACTACCACTATAGCTTTATATTCTTCATTTGCTTTTTTGATCTCAATTAGAAAGTCTCTTATGCTTTCTTTTTTAGAATTTTGTAAGAATCCTTCTTTACTATTTCCCAGGATAGCATAATAGCCTATAGTGTTTGCCCTCATTTTAGTCGTATTTTTCTTAATTTTCGGTTTGCCAAAACTCCAAACCCTCACAGTATTTGCAGTGGTTTGAGGACTGGCTTCATCTAAAAATCCAATTGCTACTTTATCCTTTGGTATTTTTTCTTTTTCCAGCAATTCAAAAAGTAATTTTAGCTGATTATCCAAGAGTTCTTTTGCATTGTCAGGTTTTCTATAATCATGAGGGAACGGCTTAGAATGATTCATTTTGAATTTTTTGAGTATTCTTACGACCTGATCCTCTGAATACTCTATATCAAATCTTTCTTTTATGAGTATTCTCACTTCTTTGGTTATCCACCATTCCTTCTCTTCCCTTAAAATATTCTCAAGTTTTTTAAATTGTTCTTCACTCATTTTTGATGGTTTTCCGCCTCCTTTTCCTTGTTCTTTTTTTAATCCTTCTTTCCCATCCTCATTCCAGATATTTATCCACCTATAAGCCGTAGTCACTGGAATCGACATGATTTTGCATGCTTTCCCTACATCTTGAAGCTGAAGGATAAGATTCAAAAGTGAAAGTTTGAATTTCATTTTAAAATCTCTTTCATCTTTCTGATAAATCCTAAGCTGTCCCCTTCTTTGTATTATTCTCCAGTCTTTTCCCATGAAGATGTATATATTACTTATAGTATATATCTTTTTACTATAAGTTTAGCGGTTAACTATATATTGGTTTTAGCTATTCTTATGGATGCACACAACACTTATTGTATTCAGTCACAAACGCCGGACTTAAGTACGAGGCCTGTAGCTAACGTTTTTAGCATGATGAACATCCTGTGTTTCAATGTATTTGCTCACAACATCCCATCCGTTCCCGGCGCTTCCTGGCGCCCACATGTGCTCGCCGCACCATTCTTTGAGATGCGGAAATTCCTTCCTGAGTATTCTGCTTGTCCTGCCTTTCAGTCTTTTAGCGATAAAACTGAGCGGATACTTTGGACGATATTTGAAGAATATATGGACATGGTCAGAATTTACTGCGATCTCTATTATCTTTATATTCAGTTCTTTGCATGTTTTGCAGAGTATGCCCTCAGTTATCATTGCGACATCTCAGGTCAGGATCTTTCCCCTGTATTTTGGGGCGAACACCATGTGATCCATCAGCAGCAAAACCTGCCAAGTCGAAGTTCCATCTTCTGGCGGTTCATTCCATCAATCAAAGTATTTTCACAGGGAAAGATTTTTGTTCATCGATTTCTATTGATTGGATGAACATTATTTCACGATGGATAAAAATTCAGCAAAAAAAGATTGTTGAACTTCAACTGGAAGGTTTGATAACTTATGGCAGTATCGAGATCAATAAACAGCCCGTCCATCCACGATGGCACTCGATTCAGAAACATGGAGAGCCAGCACGGTGGAATCATAGATCTTCTGAAATGGATCTTCAACAGGAAAAAAGCAGACTGGCCTGGATGGATAGATTCAGAGCCCGGCTATTTACCTCCGGATCATGTGATCAGGAATGGATTAAGGGTGACTTTTATCAATCATTCTACTCTCCTGATCCAGGTGGACGGGATGAATATTCTCACAGACCCGATCTGGTCAGACCGCGCAGGCCCGATCAGTTTTGTGGGACCTAAACGCGTGCGTGCTCCGGGGCTCAGATTCCAGGATCTTCCTCCCGTGGATGTCGTGCTGATAAGCCATAACCATTACGACCATATGGATATACCGACTCTCAAAGCACTGGATAAAAAATTTTCTCCGATATAGATAAGAGCCTCTGGGGAGGATTTGTGATCGAAAGTTCGCAGGGTCAGATTTATTTTGCGGGTGATACCGGCTTTGGGAAATTCTTTGAACAGATCCATGAGAGATTTCAGGAAATTGAGGTAGCTTTGATTCCGATCGGTGCCTACGAGCCGCGGTGGTTCATGAGCCCTGTGCATTTGAACCCTGAAGATGCAGTGAGAGTCCATGAAATCCTGAAACCGGATCTCAGTATAGGAATCCATATAGGAACTTTTCATTTGAGCGATGAAGGGATCGATACTCCAATTCTGCAGCTGGAGCAGGCTCTTAAAGACCATGGAATTGATGCAGAGAAATTCGTCGTCCTTGATTTTGGTGAAACAATAAATGTACAGGCTTCATTTCACGAAAGTCTGCACTCTGCCCGGCCCGACTGAAACATATTCTATCTCCATTCCTATCAGTTCTTCGACAAGCTCGATATAAAGCCTGGCATTGTCAGGAAGATCAGAGAAATCTCTTGCATCAGAGATATCTTCATTCCATCCCGGAAGATCAAGATAAACAGGCTCGCATCCTGCCAGCTCATCAGAAAGCTCAGGCGGATAATCGATCACCTTCCCTTTCAGTGAGTACTCAAGGCACAGCTTCAGAGGGTCAAGACCTGTGAGAACATCGAGCTTTGTCAGTGCCATGCTTGAATATCCATTGAGGTTGATGGATTTCCTGGCAAGAGGCACATCAAACCAGCCGCATCTTCTCGGTCTTCCTGTGGTGGTGCCGAACTCCCCTCCCATATCGCGCAGGTGCTCTCCAACCTCATTTTTCTGCTCTGTAGGGAGAGGTCCCTCGCCCACGCGGGTGATATATGCCTTGATGACCCCGATGACCCTATCCACTTTCGTCGGACCCACCCCGAGCCCCGAGCATGCAGAACCTGCAACCGTGCTTGAGGATGTGACGAATTTCTGAGTCCCGTGTATTATGTCGAGATGCGTTCCCTGCGCCCCTTCAGCGAGCACCTTTTTTCCACTTTTTAATGCCTGATTTATTTCCTTTGAAACATCGGTTATGTAAGGCTTTAATTTCTTCCCTATTTCCAGATATTCTTCAATTCCGCTTCTCGCAACCCCTGGGTCCCCTCCAAGTTCTTTTATTGCTGCCTCTTTCTGGGGTGCTATCTCTTCAAGCCTTTTGATCAACCTGTTCTTTTCAGCAATGTCAGACATCTGTATCTCATCCCGCCCCACTTTGTCCACATAGGCAAAACCTATCCCCCTGTTCGTGGTACCTATCTTGACCGTGCGCCTTGACTCGCGCAGGCTGTCAAGCGCTATGTGATATGGCATAATGATGCTCGTCTTGGCATCAATACCAAGCTTTTGCGGCGTCACCTCCACCCCGTTCTCTGCAAGCATTGCGATCTCTTCCATCAGGATCTTAGGGTTCATCACAGTACCGGGACCTATGAGCAGGCGGGCATCGAAGAGCACGCCAGAAGGGATGAGATGCAGTTTATACGTTTTTCCTTCAGCCACGACGGTATGTCCCGCATTGTCCCCTCCCTGGAATCGGGCAACGATGTCATACTGCGATGCCATCATATCCACGATCTTACCCTTTCCTTCATCTCCGAACTGTGCGCCCGTTATTACTGTGAACATAATTTCTATTCTTGCCCAGGAAATGATAAGTCTATTTATCAGGGCAGGTTTCCTTCCCCGCTCAGCTCATGCTGCCTCTCGATATTCATTTTGATAAGGATATCAAAAACCCTCTTTACAGACTCACCATCAAGTCCTTTCTCTGTGGCAGCGTTCAAAACCCGGTCGAGTACCACTCTGTTCTGATCTTCATCATTGATCAGCTTGCCCTCTGCTTTCTTTGCCTCAAGCACGTCCTTTGCCAGAGCAGTTCTCTGCTCGATAAGATTGAGTATCTGAATGTCAAGCTTCTCTATCTTTGCTCTGACCTCTTTCAGCGGCATGTTTTTCCACCCGTATTATTCACCTTCGTCCTTATCACTTTTCCGCCCATATTTCGCCATACTGGCTCAAGTTTATCCAGAAGCTCGGTACTGCCGAGCGCTGTGTATGCAGGTCCTGTGCCGGAGAGGCTTGTGCCTTTGATACCCACCTCAAGCGCTGCCATCATCGGCTCTGTGCTGAAACCCAGTGCTGCACAGTATAAAAAGCCATTCAGGGTCATGGACTTCTCATAATTGCCTTCCAGCGCTTCTTTATAGGCAAGCTCTACCCACCGCCCTATCAGCCTTGAGCGCGTCACATTCGCGGCAGAGGTGAACACCTTTCTGTCCGGCGCAAGAATGAGCACCTCTGAGTCTCTCTCTTCACGTTTGATAAGCTCCATTTTTCTGTTATCCGTTATCACAAAACCACCAAGCATCGAGGCACATGCATCATCGAACGCGCCTGTGATCGTTACTTTCGAATCGAGTGCTGCCTGGACCCCGATCTTTATGGCTTCTAAAGGCTCAAGTTTCTCACCGATCGCATCGAGCGTTGCGAGCACTGTCGCATTCGCTGCTGCGCTTGAGCTTTTAAGACCGCTTGCTATCGGTATCTCACTTTTTGTGGAGACCTTTGCACCATATTTTGAGCCAAATCGCGCAAGTGTGAGTTCAACGCACCTCTCGATCAGGGTGGTGTCTCCTCCCTCTTCCATATACCCCTGGATCTTTTTTGAATCTGTCAATATGACCTCTGCCTCTGTTTTCAGGTCAATGCCAAAAGCCGCTCCTTTCCATGTGGCTATCGCATTGATTATCGTACCTGCACCAAAGGCACAGGCGTATCCTGTCTGCTTCATATTATTTCCATCCTGACCGTTGTGAAAACAGGTCCTCGTGTATCGATCTTTTTCTTCAATCCCGTGATATACCTCTGCGCGATCGGATCTATCCTGATATTTATCTCAGAAGGCACCTTGATGATCCTCACCCTGGTCTCAGAGCCTGTGCCATTTCGTACTGCCTCCTCTATCTCCTTAGCGCATCGCGCTGCAAACGCATCAATATATCTTATCCCTGTACTTACACCGTTCTTGAACACCTCGTCCCATCTCGATGTTCGCGGAAGTCCCAGGATATCGTTCCTGTAGCAGACGATCTCGTTCATCGCAGCAGGGCCGCAGAGCTTTGTGTTCTCCTCCGGTTCGACAACTTTCACCCTGATATTCCTGTCAAAAAGCTGCCCATCCCACGCAACGAACTCGCACGGGCTCTGCGTATTCCCATATTTTTCGCAGGCAACAACTATGGCCTTCTGTATCTCATTCCCGGTTTCTGTCGCCGGAACCTCATCCGCATATATCATGCCAGCTATCTCGCTGTCAGACATCACCCGGTCTGTCCTGTACTGGAACTGAGGGTACGTGAGAGCGCGTACATCTGTGGAATCATGCAATATCATCGCAAGCCGCTCCACACCCATGCCCAGGTTCATCACAGGATAAGGGATATTGTACTGCGCAAGCGCAAGAGGCGAGTAAATGCCGAACGTCGCAACCTCGACCCATCCGTCCCTGTACTTTGTCTTCGAGCCCACAAGTTCAGGATGATATGCAAATACCTCGGTCTGGGTATCAGGCACATAATACTTGCTCCTCTTATCATCAGGTCTGAAAATGAAATTCGAGAAACCGAACTGCGAAAGCAAGCCCGCTGCTACTGCTTTCCCGTCCTCGATGCTCACGTTCTCGTCCATTATCACACAGGACGCTGAATAATAAGCCATGAGCCTGGTGGCATCCTCTGCCTGCTCTCGCCTGAAGCATCTATCTACAGAGAAAAGCTTCAGAGGAACAGTGCTATAATCGCACATCTCACCAAGGCTGATGAACCAGCCTGAGGTCATATGGCTTCGAAGCGTGTTCTGGGAGCAAACCGGGACAAGGGACTTGAATTCAGGGAATACGCGGTCTATCATCAAAGCCACCCTTGCATCTGAGACCTCAAGTTCAGATGAGATCTCAGGCACCAGGTCATCCCCTTCGATCTCGCCTTTTTTATAAGAATGAAGGATCTGCCTTATCTTTTCCACACTCTCATCATCCAGGTTTCCAAGGATGCTTTTTATCTCAGTTATTCTCTCGTCCGAAATTCCGACATTCGGTCTTGGAAGACCCCCTATATAGAAGCACCTGTCAAGAACGGCGAGCGCCTCGTACCCGAACTGCCTGTGAATATCCCTGTCCTCCACGATGATCGGGTTCATGCACTCTTCAAAACCGAGCCTCATATATGCCTCGCGCAGGCGCTGGACTGTTTCAAAAACAGGATGCGGTTTGCCGTATCTCAGTGAGATGCGAGGGTACTGTTCATTGATTCCTCTGCCTGAAACATATTTTTTCCCTTCCTGCCATGCAGCATCAAAGTCTCTCTTTGCTGCTTCCTTGATTTCTTCAGGATCGAACTTCATTTATTCTACTCCGATTTATGAATCCACCCATCATCATCTGATCAACAAGTACAAGCGCAACCATGGCTTCAGCGACCGGGACTATCCTGGGAGGAATCGAGGGATCATGACGTCCCTGTATTTTTATTTTAGTATCTTTCATAATTCTCAGGTCAACAGAATGCTGCTCTTTTGAGATCGAAGGAGTGGGTTTCACTGCGATCCTGCATATAACAGGCTCACCGCTGCTGATTCCTCCAAGGATCCCGCCCGCTTTGTTGGAAAGCATCCTGAGCTTCCCATCACAGATCGCGATCGGGTCGTTCATCTCGCTTCCTTTCATGAGCGCAGACTTAAAACCAGCGCCTATCTCTACTCCTTTTACTGCTCCTATGCTCATCAGTGCATGCGCAAGCTCTGCGCCGAGCTTTTCGAACACAGGCTCTCCAATACCTGCAGGCATGCCAGTGCTTATTATCTCGACTATCCCGCCTGTGCTGTCGCCCTCGCTTCTCACAGCATGGATCATCGCGGCCATTTCCACAGCAGCATCAGGATCCGCGCATCTCACAGGGTTTTTTTCCGTATTTTTGCGGATATCTTCTATACTTACAGATCCTGCCCTGATCCCTCCGAGCTCAACCACGTGGCCAAGTATCTCGATCCCGTATAAAGCCAGGATCTTTTTTGCGATCGCACCTGCCGCCACCCGACCTGTGGTCTCTCGCGCTGATGACCTGCCGCCTCCGCGCCAGTCTCTGAACCCGTATTTCATCTCATATGTGATATCAGCATGCCCCGGGCGGGGAATGCTGCGCAATGATTCGTATTTTCCAGGATCAACGTCCCTGTTTCTGACCATTGTGGATATCGGCGTACCTGTGGTCTTTCCCTGAAATATCCCTGAGAGGATCTCCACTTTATCCTCTTCTTTCCTGGGTGTGGTTATCTCGCTCTGACCTGGACGGCGCCTGTCAAGTTCCTTCTGGATATCCTCTTCTCCGAGCCTGAGACCTGCAGGACAGCCATCTATGACCACACCCACAGCAGGGCCGTGGCTCTCGCCCCAGGTCATTATCCGAAACAGGGTACCAAAGGTATTTCCTGACATGGCGCATATTTTAGTTTGAGCGTCTATATAACTGCTTGTGATTAAGTGATTAACAGGTGATAATGATATGAGGATGCACATCTTCTCTGCTGTACTTGCGCTCTTGCTGCTGACCGCGGTGTCCGGATGTACCGGACCCGCTGATCGTTCGGATAAAGCACAGTTCATTGATATCACAGTCCAGGAGGGAAAGGGAATGATAGATAGAGGTGAAGTATTTATCCTTGATGTTCGCACCCTGGAAGAATACGATGCAGGGCATATAAACGGATCAGTTCTTGTCCCTGTTCAGGAATTGAATAATAGGCTCGATGAGATACCCAGGGATAGAAAGCTACTGGTGTACTGCAGAACAGGAGTTCGCAGCACCAGGGCAAGTGAAATACTGATAAGTAATGATTTTAAGGAAGTTTACAACATGAAAGGCGGAATTATGGAGTGGACTAATGCCGGGTTTGAAGTGGTGAAATAGCAAAAAAGAATATCTTAATTGTTATCTCTCACACGCAGGATGAATGACACTTGCAGCTTCCTCTTACGATTTTCTTTACTTTTACGATCTTCATTTTGTTACCTCCTTGGGTTACATTTAACCCTTCCATTAATTACATTAATATCTATGATTTAAGTAGTTTTTGCTTTAGAAAATTCATGTAAATATATTATTCATTTTAATAATCAATGCATATTAAATCGCAATAGAGAACTAACATGTTTTATCATGTAAATAAGCTTTATAATGGGATAATGTCAATAAGGAGACCGTGGCATAAAATGCTACGAGGAGAAGTTGAGAGATATGACAGAAATAAAAAATTTTATCTTACGGCATAAGAATGGCTCTGAGGATGGTGTATTTACCGGACGCCAGCCACGTCAGGCTGCCCTTAAAGCCGCAAACAGGATAGGGGGAACCAAAAGTAGCCCTGTAGAGATCAGACTGAGAGAGCGAGGCACAAAGAAGATTCACATATTCAAAGCATGGAAAGAAACCATCAGTGCTCCCAAGAATAAACCAGCATGGATGCCGGATAAGATCAATAAGCCGTTTGTAAAGAAGGTTGGAATAGAGAAGCTGGAAAAGCTTTGATTCTTCCTTTCTAATTTTTCTATCGCTTGAGATTGATATTGATAGTTTTCCATTCTTTTTTCACACCATGAAGGGCCTGAATAGACCCTGTGATCATTCCGCACATGATTTTCTTGACAAATTCATTCATTGGAATTTCTTTCCCATCTGCTTCCAGAACAATTTCTACATTTTCCATGCACCCAGTTTATGCTGATATCAAATAATAGTTTTACTGTTCTCTCTGTCCAGAAAGATTTTAATCTATAAAAATAATGTCTGGGTCTATGGAGGAATATAAGCTCAGGATACTTGACATGAAAAAAGAGGAGAGACCGAGGGAGAGACTCGTGAAGAACGGACCTTCTGCATTGAGCGATTCTGAACTCCTTGCGATCATCCTCAGGACGGGTACAAAACAGGAGAATGTGATAAACCTCTCCCAGAGGATATTATCAGAATACAACTTAAAACAGCTTTCCACAACAAGTCTCGATCAATTGACCAGGATACACGGGATCAAAGAAAGCAAGGCTGCGCAGATCGCAGCATGTTTTGAGATTGCGCGAAGGCTTGAATCTTTCATTGAAGAGGAAAAACCCAAAATCAACTCTCCAGAAGATGTCTACAGACGGATCTACCCGAGAATGAGGGAGCAGAAAAAAGAGAATTTCATAGAGCTATGCCTTGATACCAAGAACCAGATTATCAAGGAAGAGACTATTTCCATAGGCTCTCTCAACGCCAATATAGTTCATCCAAGAGAGGTTTTCAAGACTGCTCTGGCAGTATCAGCTGCCCATATTATAGTGACGCATAATCATCCTTCAGGCGATCCCTCACCGAGCAGAGAGGATATCGAGATAACAAGGAAACTTGTCGAGACCGGAAAGATCATAGGGATCAATGTACTTGACCATGTCATAATCGGGGATGGGCGGCACTTCAGCATGAAAGAGGCAGGACATATTTGATCATGGGACATTGCGCTCTTATCCTCGCTGGCGGTATGGGGAGCCGCCTGGGATACAGGGAAAAAGCCCTGATAGACATCAAAGGCAGACCTTTGATCGTTCTGGTCATAGAGAAACTGAAGAACGTCGTGGACACCATCATTGTATCAGTGCGCGACGAAGCACAGGGCAAAATGCTGGAATCCTTTCTGCCCGGGTGCAGATTCGCATACGACACCTATAAGAACGTTGGTCCTCTTGCAGGCATCCTTTCAGGGCTTGAAGCATGCGAAGATGATCTCTGTTTCATCGCGGCATGCGACATGCCTTTTATCAATGAAAATGTTGTGACGATGCTTTTTGAAAAAAGTGAACACCACGATGCTGCAATTCCGCGCTGGGACGACGGTTTTCTTGAGCCACTGCATGCGGTCTATAAACGCAAACCCATGCTGAGAGAAACAAAAAAAGCGGTTGAAAAAGGTGAAACCATTATCCTTGCTCCGATATTCAAATTGAACGTCAATTATGTTCCTGTGGAAGAGATCAGGAAAATCGATCCCGGGTTAAGGACATTCATGAACATCAATACATACCATGACATAGAGCAGATCATCAGGAATACGAGGTATTAATGCTGTTCTGGCGATATAAGGCAACTATTTTATGCTATGACACTATATTTAGGATTTGTAGCAGGTAAGTACATGTCTCGGGAAAAGCAAAACAAAAAGAACCAGATGAAAGAAAAATGTAAATCGTGTGGAATCTGTTACCCAAGGAGGAAAAAGTTAAATGAGTAAAGTTGTTTTGATGGATTTTTTTGCAGAATGGTGCGGGCCATGCAAGATGCAGGACCCGATCATCGATGAGCTGAAGAAAAAATTCGGGGACAAAGTGGAGTTCAAGAAAGTTGACGTGGATACAAATTATGAACTTGCCTCAAAATTCACGATACATGCCGTGCCCACGCTGATCATCGAAAGGGATGGCTCGGTCTTCAAGCGCTATACAGGCGTGACACGGGGAAATGTCCTTGAGGCAGATCTGAACGCAGCCCTGAAATAATGAGGGGTATTTGAAACCCTTATTTGATCTCGGGGTGCTGCCTCTGCGGCACAGGACAGGCAGGGGGTTCAAGCCCCATGTATCCCTTACCTTTAATGCAGGAAAAAGGCTCGCGTTTGCAATAGACACCACGAACTCACGGTCTGCTGAGCCTGATTCTTATCTGATAACCCATGCCCATTCAGATCATAATGGCAGATCAGCCATGCTTTCAGAAAAAGCAGTCTGCTCTGAAGAAACTGCACGGGCTCTTGAGATACTCTATTGCAGGGATTATGCTGGCAGGACCTTCAAGATCGGGGAGACGATCGATATCTGCGGAGTTGATGTGAAAACGTTTCCGACCCACCACACCATTGGCTCCACAGCATTCTTCTGGGAAAATGAAGTAGGGACAAAGATTCTGATCACAGGCGATGTGAAAAATGCAAAAGATCTGCCTGAATGCGATTGCCTTGTCACAGAAGCAAACTACGGCGACCCCGGAGATCCGAATTGCAGGTTCAAGGACGATATCGAAGCGTTCAGGGAGGCAGTGGAAGAGCACGATGATCTTGCATTCGGCGCCTATGCCTTCGGGAAAGCCCAGCGCGCAGTGAAGTTAATGCGGGAATCAGGTTATGATGGAGCGATCGGAATGGACCCTGTTTCGCTCGCCCTGACACGGGGACTGATGGAAAACGCAGGTACTCTTGTTGATCTGGATAATGATTGCGGGATCAGAGTCGCCACGCCTTCTGAAATACAGGGACTTAAAGCAGCAAAGAAATTCATCCTGACAGGCAGACGCGACTATAAGTTCCCCACGATCAATATCAGCGACCACATGGACGTGGATGGGCTTTTGAACATGGTTCACCAGTGCTCGCCCAGTGCTGTCATCGTATATCATCCAGGAGGCAATCGCCCTCTCAAGCTTTCGGCTTATCTTAATAAAACAGGAGTGTACGCAAAGGCGCTTGAAGAAATAAGTACATGCATAGAGATATGATCCTCAGAGCTCAAACAGGAGTTCATATCATCTGCCTGATTGCATTCAATAACATGCCGGCATTGAACATCACATCATATGCAATTATTCCAGAGATCCCGAAAGAAATCCCCGATTGAAATATTGATTCTTGCTTTGAACCGGTCTTTATCAGGTTGATCCTGAACTTTTTCCTGGTGATCGGCCATAACCAGTTCACACCTGTTGGATTCAGGCTATCGCTCATTAAATGAGAGATATATCCTATGAAGAAAGGGACTGCATATAAAAGATCTGCGTTATAATACCAGATCACAGCGCCTGCGATGACCGAAAAGAACACGGCACCAGAAATACTGTGGGTCCATCCTCTATGCGAGGTTGTTTTCCTTACAGACAGAGAGATCAATCTCCAGTTTCCCCTGCTGAGATATCCATTCGGATGATCTATATCAGGAAACAACGCACCGAGGGCTGATGAACTGATTGCATAAATAAAAGGAATGTACGCTATCGATGAAGGATAGCCTTCAAATGATGCAAAGATCAAAAATACCCCGAAAAGTATATGCGTTGTATGAATCATGAATTCTCCTCATTTATCTGAACTTTTTTTGAATTTAGTATATCGCCTGCGATCTTTGCATTCATCAGGTAGTCATCAATGGATGAAAGCATTGTGCCGATCTTATCCGCCCTGAATACGACTGTGACAGAATTCTCATCAACAGAAGTTTCTATCTCTGCCACATTGTCCGGTGCCAGCGATCGAGCAATGATATCGACAGCGCTATCACTTCTGAAGATCAGCTTCCCTTTTATCTTCATCATGTTTTCCCCTGAGCTGTTTTTCAACTATTGAATCCACTAAATCGATGAATTTCATTGCTGTACCTCTGGGTATGGTCGCACCGGATGCGATATCATGTCCTCCTCCGCTGCCGCCGACCTGAGCCGATGCTTCCCGCATCGCTGCTGCAAGGTCAAGTCCTGCAGTAACAAGCTTTCTTGTTCCTCTGGCAGAGACCTTGATCTTATCCTCTACTTCATTAAGCGTAATAAAAGGTTTATCAGGATAAAGATAACGTGTCATCGTCCCTGCGACTATGCCTGTGCCACTTGCATCGTCCAGTATGAGAAATCTTATGTTCGGCTTTGATTTAACCTCTTTCTCTGCTTTCTTCAGTACATTGATCAATGTACGCTGATGCTCGCGTGCAGTTGCCTGTGCCTCATCGAGAACAGATGCATCTCGCATGCAGACCGCGATCCCCAGGCCATGCTTATCCTCCTTTCCGCAGGCATTCAATATGTTTATTAGATCAAAGATATTGGATACAACTTCCCTGTTCAGGGTATAGATATCCCCTATCAACGAATTGATCGCAGAAATACTTCCCTGCTTTGCAAGCTTGAGGACGAGCACAGAAGTTAATCTGATGAGCTGCTCTTCAGTGAGGTCTTTTATCCTCCCTTTTATGTCTAATGCGTCAACGAATGATCTGATCTTCTCTCTATCGCCAGTTATATCCAGATACGGATCTGTGCCGTACTCCAGCAGTTCTTCGATTGTCCCGTCCCCTGCCTTCAGTCCTTTTCTGACGGTCACGACTTTTTTTTGAACAGCCTCGTCCAGAATGAACCTGTTCGCACCTTCCATAGGCTGCTTATCGCCCATGGCTCCCGCGATCGCCAGACCTGCAAGGTCGGTATTATCTCCCATCTGCCTTGCCACCATATACGCTCCACAGGAAGCGCACATTTCAGACGAGCCGTCGATCCCGACAAGATGAGGATTGAAATGAACCTGCTCCAGTTTTCCTGTGGGCTTATGGTGGTCGATTATTATTGCATTCCGTATCTTTGAAGCCAGTTCTGCCTGTCCTGAGCCCATGTCGCACAGGATCACAGCCTCCTGAGAGGTCTTTTCAATCATCTCAACTGTGGACAGGTCAAACTGACTTACGATGGTTGCATGAAAAAGAATCTGCTGCCTGTTGAGTGCATTGCACATGATCCCGGCTGCAGATAATCCATCAGCATCATTGTGCGATATGAGTCTGATGAAACCATGCTCTGAAATGGCATCTGCCACCTTTTTGCTCAATGCCTCAAGTTCAGTAAGGCGCTCTGATCCAACCATTGACCTATCTTGAGATCAGCATCTCTGCCCTCTCAATAGAATACTTCCAGTCTGCAGGAAGCACTCCCTCTCTGCGATAGTATTTTTCAAGCCGCCTGATTTTTGATACCATATTGTTCAGAGAACGCTTGTTATGAACATCTTTGGGATTCCTGTCAAGGTGTTTCTTGAGCTCAAGTACCTTTACTATGATATTGCGAAGGTCTTCAGGAACCGAGGGAGACACATTTTTCTCTTTCATCATAGCAAGTATCTTTTTACCTGTGACCATGGAAGTGTCAGGGACTCCATAGCGATCTCTTAATATCATCCCGATTTCGCTTGAGGATTTTCCCTGGTTCGCAAGCTGGACGAGTGCTTTCTCGATCTCTTCTTTATTGGTGTTAGACCATGAAGGTGGTTCTTTTCTATGGGGCTTTTTTGATCCGGACTGCCCCTTTCTCCGTGTATGCATTCTTGCCAATTTAATTTCCTCCGATAATCACTACTCTATCATTTGATCTTTATTCATATTCTGATGGCAAAGGCAAACCTTAATGGAGAATGTACATTAAATAGCTTGTGATGTTTTACCGGGTCAATGTGCTCATTTTCAGGCGCAATGCTACGAGTTTTTTTACCTGCCATAGCCCGATCGACACTATCCCGAGACGTATCCCGTTTACGATATGTTCCCTATCTGATGTATAGAGACCAAAGTACAGGTTGAGTATGCTGCCTATAAAAAAGAACACAAAACAGAATTTCAAGAATCCAGGGTTATCGTATGTCAGCATAATTCTGTGGTCGCAAAGTTTTTTTTTGATTATTTATCGTGTCAAGAAAGAATCCCGTCAGAGGAGCTGTGAACAGCAGGATAACTGCTATTTGATAAGGATCTAAATTCAGGAAATACAGAGAACTTCCGGCGTATATCACAGACAAATTCGATACTGTCACGAAAATGCTGCTGATTATTGAACCGACATAAATCCCGTAGAACATTTTGACGTATTTCCATCCAAAAAAATTTCTATGCTCTATTATTGAATATGTGATGAGGAGAGCAAATAATGCCAGGCAAAATTTAACGATCACAAATCCCAATACCCCTGTACTGTGTATGATTTCTCGGATAAAGACATTTCCCTCGTATCCATAACCATTTTTTTCAATGCATAGAATCGTACTTAAGATATCAGTCAATGAGAACAGGATAGCTGTGGAGAAGAGAAACAGATTATCTAAATGCTCAACCTTATTGAACAATTCAGAGCTTTCTCTATTTTTGGATCTTTGTATTACATTCATAGTATTCATATCGATTAATAAACCCACTCCACCTTATTTTGAGAGTTTAATCAAGATACAGCTTTTTACCGTATATATTTATCGCTTCTAAAAAATAATTATAAGTATAGTTATAATACTCATGTGAATGCTCTGGGGTAAATTATAAATAAGCTGATACCTCACTAATTATTAAGGAAATAATGGAGGTTAAAAAGTATGAACATAGAATTGAATGGAAGAAGAACTGCTATCCTTTTGGTCCTGGCAAGCATCTTATCCGGCGCATATGCTCATAAACAATTTACAAATAAAAGTATTGAAGGCACATGGGGCTTTTCCGGGTCAGGAACTATAATTGGGGTTGGGCCGGCCGTCGCAGTCGGTCTCAGCACCTTTGATGGAAATGGTGGTTGTTCCCTGAAGGAGGACTTTAACAGCCCTTCAGGTTTAGAGACCCTCACCTCTGTAGCATGCACCTATAAAGTGAACCCGGATGGAACGGGTACTTCAACGGCTACGTTTAGACCGCCGCTGGCCTCTTCTACTATCTCTTTCGTGATACTTAACGAGGGGAGTGAAATCCAAGCAATTACGATAGACCCGGGAGTTATCGCAAGCCTGGTCTTCAAGAGGCAGTCTGAAGACTCTTAAGAAGAATTATCAATATTCAGAAAGCTCTGCAGTGAAGAAGTGGGTGTCATTTGCTTGAACTCATACTATTGCAATAGTTTACAATATGTTTATTGATTCAAGATTTGCACAATTGTTTCATTACCCTTTTTCAACAGCGGTATGCCTGCACATAAAATCCAAAAGGCACATATTAAATTCTTCAAACTTTTCAATGAAAAAAATATGAGCGCTATTCTGTATAAGGATTAGCTCGGCGTTGGGAATGCGCTGGGCCAGGATTTCAGCGTTGCCTGCTGGCACCAATCGGTCCTCTGCTCCATGCATAATGAGTGTGGGGACTTTTATTTCCTGTAATTTATTGCAGAAATCGAAGGTACGTATAGCTTCATTTCTTCTGGCGATTTCTTCAGCAGGATGCGGAAAAGATAGTTTTGTCTGCAGATAGAATTCCAGGAGTTCTTTTCGTTTTTGGAAAGAAGATGGGTGTGCAACTGCCTGCAGCGCTCGCCTTTCAGCCTCTTCTTCAGTGATTCCATCACGATCGAGCATTATCTGAACTATTTCTGGCTGTGCCTTTACGCCAGTTTCCAAACCACAAGTTGTACAGCAAAGAATCAACGATATGCAGCACTCGGGGTAGGAATGGGCAAAGACCTGGGCAATCATTCCCCCCATAGAAGCTCCGAGTATGTGAGCCTTCTTTATTCCTAACCCTTTCAAAAGATGATGAACATCATTGGCAAACAATTCCATACTGAGCTTCTCTGGCCTGAGGATCCTGGTACGACCACTACCTCTATTATCAAAAAGAACTACCTGATGGTATTTTTGCAATTCTTTTTGTTGATATTTCCAGCTGAGAACGGTACTGGTTAATCCTCCAATAAAAACAATCGGTTCTCCTTGACCTGATATTTCGTAATAAATCTCTAACATTCTTGTTTTAAGATAGGGCACAGGCACTTCCTTTAATATGTAAGTACCACTCCCCCATCAAAAAGAAGATCTCCCCCTACGAGATATCTGGCAAATCTGGAGAAACCAAAAATGAACATGTTGGCCACCTCAATGGGAGACATCATCTCCTTGATTCGTGAAGCGCCCATCATAACATCCCTCACCACGTCCTCCTGAGTAATGCCTCTCTGTTTTGCCTGAGCAGGAATCTGCCTGAGGGTAAGAGGAGTTTTAACAAAACCAGTACTCACTGAAAAGGAGCGAATCTTGCCTTCACCTTCAGCGGCTATAGATTGGGTTAGAGCCCTCATCCCGAACTTGGTGATATTATAAGCAGGCTTGTTTAACGTACAGATATGTGCATGTATCGAGGCCATGTTACCAATTACTCCAGTCCCGTCACTGCTTTTCTTCATGTGCGGGATGGTCAATTTAGAAAGATAAAACGGGGCTCTGAGCATTATCCTCTGCATAAGATCATATTTTTCCATTGGAAAATTTTCCAGCGAATCTATATGTTGAATCCCCGCTATATTGGCCAGATATTTAATTGTACCAAGCCGGGATGCTTCCTTTATGGCATTCTCTATATCCTCGTCCTGAGTGAGGTCGGTTTTGATGAAAATCATCTGGCCATCCATCTCTTGAACTATTTTTTGGGTTTTTCTCGATTCCTCTTCGTTGATATCCAGACCAACGATCAGCAGATCATTCGCTGCTGTAGCAATGGCCAAAGCCCTCCCAATCCCGCTTCCTGAGCCAGTAACTATGCATACGTTATTCGTATTGAAATGTTCATCATCCAGGATAAGTATGTCTTCCCGTTTTATTTCAGGTTCAGTGATGATTATATCTTCTCCTCCCATCTTTAAGCTTTTACCATTTATAGTCTTCCGCTTGTGGTTACCAATTGATAGGTTCACCATATAAGTTTATCTGTTTCATCAGGGGTTATTTTGAGGTGGGTAGAGTGGAGATTGCAGGCAGCCAGCTAATTCATACATTGTGTAATCCGTGAGTTGCATTCTTTCACATCCGGGTTATGATTTCAGCCAGTACCTGACAGGATCCAGATGGAGATCTCCTGCAGGCCTGAGAGATCGAATGCCCGGGAAGCTGATAAAAGAGCTTATTCCATTGCGATTGCACAAACGGGAAAAGAATTCTTCTTGTTTGCCCGGATCCTGATAAAATGATTGGCCTGCAGACGAAGACTGGCCTTCCGGAGTGGCCCCATGCTCTGTAGTAGTGGGTATACGATACGCTAATGGGCAGCTTATAACAGAGAGTTTCCCCTATGCTGTTGAAGTATCATAATGCTATTTTTCTATACCTCAGGAAAGAAATAGAAAAGAAAAAGGGAGGAATTACATGAAATGTGCGAATACGGCTCCAATCGCCACACCAATAGCTGCTCCCACTGCCGTCCATACAGGTACGTTGCCCAATGCCACTCCGATGGCTGCGCCGAGTCCTACGCCGATTGCAATACCAACACCCATATAATTATGTCTATCGCGTTCGGATTGCTGTTCTTTATTTGATTTGTGCTCCATATTACTTTCTTTACTGGTCCTACTATGTCATCACCATTTTTAAATATTATGAATCGACGATTTCGACGTTGAATCTTAATACTCGAATGAATCCATTCAATGCATGCCTGTTGTAGAGCTGATTGCCTCATCTTTAGTAACTATATTAGGGCGCATGGTTCATGTTTCCCGCATAATATCACAGCTTTAATTGCCAGATGCTTACTTTCACGTCCTGATATTGTTACATAAACAACCAGGTCAGGAGAGGAGCATCCCGGGCATCTTGTTACCTGCATGGCTCTGAATGAAGCAGGTAAGAAACATAATGACAATGCAGGAGGGAGCAGGAAGCTGTCTGCTGTTGCAGCAGGGTATACTATGGCGGTCAAGGAACGGTATTACGAGAAGGTGGGAGAGGAGCATGAGAGCTGCAGGAGGTTTCATCCTGCTTTTGTGGAGGGGTGGTGAGTGCAAATTCGCTACCTTTGACGGTGTTAAGATCTAAAAAAGCTTCTGTGCACAAAATGCCTGATGAACCTGCCGGTACCGAGCCGCACTGGATAGGATCAGAAAGCAACTGAGGCGCGATGCTATGAAGCCGAAAGAGATGGATGTGCAAGTTTCAGGCAGAAGTTGATAGAAATTCTCAGAGACACTTTCAATACTTGAACAAGAAAAGGTACAGGAATGAGAGCCAGGATAAATATTAAGGTTGCTGCAAATAATTCTTTAATATTCCCGCATATTGAAAAGGTGATCATGATAGACGAACTCACCAGAGTATCATTCACAAATCTGGAGAAGGTACTGTATCCTGAGTTGGGGTTGGAAAAATCCAACATCATCAAATATTACATCAGTATCGCTCCCCGGATGCTTAAGTTCCTGAAGAACAGGGCAATAGTCATGAACAGATATCCAGATGGAATTGACAAAGAAGGATTTTATGAAAAGGATGCGCCGCCTGGCATACCACCATGGGTTGAAACTTTCAACAAATACTCGGAGACAGCACAGCGCGAGATTAACTTTATCGTATGCAATGATCTGGATACACTGATATGGCTTGCGAATCTGGCAGCCCTTGAGATAAACATCACCCTTTCAACGATCGATAATTATGAGACACCTGATCTTTTGTTATTTGATATAGATCCCGAACCTCCCTGTTCCTTTGATGATGTCATAGAAATCGCCCTTTCATTGAAAGAAAAACTGGATGAACTCAACTTCAAATCATTTGTCAAAACCTCGGGGAAAAAAGGACTGCATATTGTCCTGCCCATTATTCAAAGTTATAATTTCAGGCAGACAAGAGAATTCGTTCATCAGTTCGGGAAGTTCCTGGCAAGAGAATCTGAGCTTGTTGTATCGGAATTCAGGAACTCCAGAGACCCTGGAACGATCTTTATAGATTACCTGCAGAATACCAGGGGGAAGACAATGATAGCTCCCTACAGCCTGAGAGCTGCCCCGAAAGCAACAGTATCTACACCTCTTGAATGGAATGAACTCAAGAAAGGATTAAGACCTGAGGAGTTCAACATATTTACTATCCTGAAAAGGAAGAGCGATCCATGGGAGGGGTTAATGGAAAATAAACAGTCACTGGAAGTGAATTAAATGGCAAAGGAAAAAAGCACAGCCAAACCGTCCAGCAGGTCAATCTGGAGCGGCAGTATCACGATCGGGCTTGTCAATGTCCCTGTCAAGCTCTATACCATGATCCGTGATCAGTCATTTTCATTCAGGCTATTGCACAATGTTGATGGGCAGCCCTTAAAATACGAAAGGGTCTGCATTAGAGACGAGAAAGTAATCGATTGGAAAGATACCGTAAAGGGATACGAAATTCGAAAGAATGAGTTCATTGTTTTCAAGAAAGAGGAACTGGACGCCATAAGACCCGAATCGGACGAGAGGATCAAACTCGATAAATTTATCAGTTTGCTTTCCATCGACCCGGTATATTTTGAAAAGTCATATATCCTTGTCCCTGATAGAAGCGAAGAAGCCTACAGTTTGTTGATGACCGTGATCCGGCAAGAGGGAAAAGCAGGACTGGGGAAGGTCACATTGAGGACCAAGGAATATCCTGCAATTGTATATGCTTATAAGGGGGCTTTAATCCTGACAACCCTGCATTATGCTAATGAGGTTACTAACCCCGTTGAATTGGAAGAGCTTACAAAACTCAAAAATCCTTCAAAAAACGAGATGGAACTGGCCGGGAAGATAATAAAGGAACTTTCCGGAGAATTTGATATAACTGAGTACAGGGATGGTTACAGAGAGAGGATAGAAAAGCTCATACAAATGAAGATGAAGGGGGAGATCTTCGTTGCCCAGGTACCAAAGAAAGAGGAAGTCAAGGAATTGATGGTTGCCCTTCAAGAGACGATTAAACAGCTTGCCAAATGAAACAATATAAACCGATGCTTGCCCATCCGGCAGATGCGCCATTTTCTTCTGACGACTGGATCTTTGAAGTAAAATGGGACGGCATAAGGGCTATCAGTTATGTTAAGGAAGAGCTCAGTATCAGGAGCCGAAACCACAAGGAACTGACAGGAAGTTTTCCCGAACTTTCAGAACTGAATGATCTGACCCGCGATACGGTACTGGACGGGGAAATAATTGTTATGAAGGATGGAAAAGCTGACTTCCAGATCCTCAACCAGAGGAGACAGAATACCGAACCGGACGAGGTCGCGTATATGTCTGGCAAATTTCCAGCTACTTATATAATATTTGATATCCTGGAAAAGGATGGGGAGGAGCTTCTGGATATTCCTCTTATGGAGAGAAAGAGGATATTGAAGAATAGTGTGAAAGAAGGAAAATTCGTTGTCCTTTCTATATTTGTTGAAAAGACCGGGGAAGCCTATTATCAGGCCGCCCTGGGAAAAGGTCTTGAAGGTATAATGGCTAAGAAGAAGCAAAGTTCATATGAACCGGGAAAAAGGAGCAATTACTGGCTGAAAATAAAGCAGGAAAAGACATGTGATTGTGTCATTTTCGGCTATACTAAAGGTGAAGGTAACAGGGAGAAGACCTTTGGATCATTGATCCTTGGATTATATGATGCGGCAGTACCGGTCTTTATCGGCAAAGTCGGCACAGGCTTTTCACAGGAAGACGGGGAAAATCTAAAACTGTCCCTGGATAAATATAAAGTGGAGCAAAAAACACTTACTGGAGTGGATACGGACAGGGAAATAACCTGGTTAAGGCCCGAACTTGTGTGCGAGGTGGGTTATCAGTCCATAACAGATGACGGAAAGCTTCGTATTCCTGTATTTAAAGGATTCAGGGAAGACAAAAATCCTTTTGAATGTACGATCGACCAGATACGGCCGGCTCTTTCTGACTATGCGGCCAGGCGGGATTTTAGCAGGACACCTGAGCCTCCTGTGTCGGAAGAAGAGGGTAAGGGAAAATCCTTTGTGGTTCAGGAGCACCATGCCCGCCGGCTCCACTACGATCTGAGACTGGAAAGGGATGGGGTGCTTAAGAGCTGGGCAGTTCCTAAAGGTGTTCCAGAAAAAAGCGGTGACCGGAGGCTTGCTGTGCAGGTAGAAGACCATCCGCTGGAATATCGTAAATTTGAAGGGACAATCCCTGAAGGACAGTATGGGGCCGGGACTGTGAAGATATGGGATAAAGGTTTATACGAGCCCATCATCTGGGAAGCGAATAAGATCGAGTTCATAGTCAAGGGGGAAAAGATGGAGGGAAGGTACGTGCTCGTAAAGTTCAAGAAAGCAGGTGAGAACAACTGGTTATTATTCAAAGGGGGTGATTGAGATGGAAGAAATGCATATAGGCACTATGGGATGGAGTTATGATTTCTGGATAGGGAATTTTTATCCCTCAGGGTCAAAGGATCTGCTGTATGAATACGTGAAGAATTTTGATACTGTTGAGATCAACAACACATTTTATCGAATACCATCCAGAGATACTGTGAGGAACTGGAAAGAAGATGTACCAGATGATTTTATTTTTACAGCCAAGTTTCCGCGCAAAATAACGCATCTGAAAATGCTGCAGGATTGTAAAGAGGAAGTTGAGATCTTTATTGAACATATGTCAATACTGGGAGATAAACTTGGGCCTCTGCTTATGCAGTTCCCTTCCGCGTTCAAATCTGAAAAGTTCGAAATATTGAAGGATTTTTTGGCAGGTCTGCCAGAAAGACGATTTGCGGTCGAAGTCAGGAATAAAAATTGGCTGGATGAGAAATTTTATGATCTGCTGAGAGATAATGGGGTCGCCCTTGCGTTGATAGATCATCCATGGATGCCTCAGATGAACACCATAACCACTGATTTTACCTATATTAGATGGGAAGGGGATAAGAATAAAATAAAGGGGACCCTTGGAAAAGTTGAAAAAGATAGGAGCAGGGATATAGAGGAATGGGGAATGAAGATCAAAAGTTTTTTTGAGGATTCTGTGGAGGTTTTTGGTTATTTCAGCAAGAGCTATTCGGGTTATCCACCGGGAGACGTGAGGATGCTGCTCGATACTTTCAGAAGCAAGTAAGGTAGAGACATGCTGCCGCAGATTTCACGAATCACAACGAATCTATCTCTTTCTGATACTCCTCAAGTATTGACAGGAAAACAGCATCCATCGGGTCTAGAAGAGGCGCAACAGTGTATGATGAAGCATGTGCTCTCGCCATGTTCATGGGTCTGGATGAGGATAGACTATGCCGTCTATGGATATTGGTTTCTGGTAAAGGCTTCGTAATGACTTCATTTGACCATACTAATACTTACTTTCCTTAGAAACCGCAATCTTCTGAACGCACCTTCATGGCTCTGCGTGAGGCAGGCGATAGGCATCACGATAATGCAGGAGGAAGCTCTCTGCTGTGGCAGGAGGGCATACTATGGCGGTCAAGAAACAGCACTATGAAAAGGTAGGGGGAGCAGGTGCATGAGAGCTGCATGAAATATTATCCTACTTTTGCGGAGAGTCCGCAGTTCCATCGAGGTGGTTTACAATTTGAAATGCTTTCATTCGCAGATTGGTTACACTCCCTCCCGTCAGTCTAAAAGCTAAACTGGTTGTCCATTTTGAAGGCACAGTCTAATTCAAAATAATCATATCTACTTAAAGCAAGATTATACACCCTATAATACAAGAAGCGACTATGGAAGCATACTTGAGGCTGAAAAGATGCAGATGATAAAAATAGAGACAAATGATATGGAGCTAATCTCAAATTTTATCCCCGGAAGAGTAAGGCAGATTGTTGAGAGAGCAACTGATACCAATGATAAACTTTTGGACATATGCAAACTTTTTAAAGACAACATTCCCCATTATGATTGGGTGGGGTTCTACATTGTAAAAACAAAAGGAAAACTCTCACTTGGACCTTTTGTCGGGGAACCAACCGAACATGTGGAAATACCTTTTGGAAAGGGCGTGTGTGGTCAGGCGGCGGAGACAAAGATGACTTTAATTGTAGATGATGTCACGAAAGAAGAAAAATATCTTTCGTGCAGTCCAGAGGTGAGATCTGAGATAGTGATACCAATTTTCAAAAATGGAGAAGTCATTGGAGAGCTGGACATAGATTCACATGCTTTCGCAACTTTTACGGAAGAACATAGAAAGTTACTTGAATATGTATGTGAAAGTGTATCCATGCTTTTCTAAGGTGATTCATCTTGACGCCGAAAGCTTTCTTGCCTCTTTGAACCCATTTCTGTAAAAACGACATCCTTATGTTTAATCAGGATAATGCAGATATCCCCCATGCGGGGGTAACCAAGCGGCCAAAGGTGATAGACTCAAGACTTAATACCAAAATATAGTAATAGATCCATAAAAATAAATCT